>OLHL01000005.1_pt1 | contig 128933 bp, 114 predicted proteins | sample 1609441 | NCBI WGS metagenome assembly OLHL01 (sample SAMN05416833, study PRJEB24817) | seawater metagenome | isolation source: Sea water | place: Canada:Atlantic | collected 2013-07 | reverse complement strand
TCTACACCTCTCTATTCGTCGGCAGCGTCAGATGTGTATAAGAGACAGGCCCAGATATTGGGGTAAACGTAGTCTCGATTACTTGTGGTATGGCATAGGCGCGTTCTTGCAGCGCCACCCAGACTACCGATACTTATTTGGGCCTGTGTCACTAAGTGACACCTACCCAAAAGCCGCGAAAGACTTACTGGTGCAATTCTACCGCTTGTACTTTACTCATACCGACACCATCGCCACGTCAAAAACCCCTTATCATTTGGCAGGCGACTTACCTCAAACCTTCAGCGGTGGAGATTACAAAAAAGATTTTACCTTGCTCAAACATTTACTCGCTAATATGGGGGTTGCTGTCCCTACCCTTTATAAGCAATACACTGAAACTTACGATGATGGTGGTATTCACTTTCTTGACTTTAATATTGATGCTGACTTTGGTGATTGTATAGACGGCCTAGTGTTAGCTGATATTCATAAGCTTAAAGCTAAGAAAAAAGCCCGATATATGCCGCAAAATGCAGGTAAAGAAGATGTAACGCAGGCCGCAGAAAAGACTAAAAAAGTAACCCTTAAAAAGGCGAGTTAATCGCAACCACTTTAAGGTTTAGGGTTTAGGGTCTAGTGATTAATGAGTGAACGTGAAAAGGCTATCTTCGGATAGCCTTTTTTGGTTTACATTAACCCTGGTGTTCATGGTGAAAACACGCTGTACAGCACCTGGTTTAAGTTAATTGTCTATAGTACTGTCTCTGTTCTATGCAGACTCAATTAGGCTTTCTTTTTGCCTAAAGCTACCACCTCAGCCTTTTCGTCGGACAATACATTTTTCGCTTCAGCACCTTTGAACATCTTGCCCACGGCATCTTTGTTTTTAGACAGCATGATGGCCAAATCTTCTAATACGTCAGCATCGAACTTCATTCCTTTAGCTTCAATGTATTCCGCTAAGTTGTCCGCTACTTCTAGCATCTTATCGTATTTATCGGCTTCTTTTTTATCTGCGGTCACAAACTTTTCAACCCCTTTATGCTCAACGACGTATCTGGTAATAATGGCCATATTTGTATCCTCAATTGCGTGTCTGTACAAAATATAACACAACACCTGTTTTTATGTACAGTTCATTTAATTATTAGCTTATCTCTTTACAGACATAAAAAAACCAGCACTTGGCTGGTTTTTTTTTGATTTTGCTTAGCATTAACGCTTAATGCCCTTCACTCACCTGATTAACAGTGTAGCGCGGTATTTCAACCACAAGATCTTCGTCTTTAATAACCGCTTGGCAGCCCAAACGTGAATCAGGCTCAAGCCCCCAGGCTTTGTCGAGCAGGTCGTCTTCTAACTCATCGCTTTCATCAAGCGACTCAAAACCTTCACGCACAATCACGTGGCACGTGGTACATGCGCAAGACTTCTCGCAAGCATGCTCAATACCAATACCATTTTTTAAAGCGACGTCGAGTACGGTTGTACCTTCTGGCGCTTCTAACACGGCTCCGTCTGGACAAAGCTCAGCGTGGGGTAAAAAAATCACTTGTGGCATCTGTAGTTTCCTTAAATCGAAAAATTATGTTCTGACGCAATATAAAATTAAATACTGTCAACCGTATGGCCGGCTAACGCCTTTTTGATCGAATGATCCATACGTTTTTCAGCGAATATTTGACTCGCTGCATCTGCGGCGCTAATGGCTTTTTTGATGGCGTCAATATCATCGTTTTTACCTGCTGTATCAAGTACCGCTAAGCTGGCTTGAATAGTTTCAATCTCAGCAGCGCTCAATAACTCTGCGCCATCAGCATTCAGCGCAGCTTGCAGGGCTTCATGGACTCTTGCCGCTTCAACTTGCTGCTCTTTGAGCATACGAGCTTGCATATCACCTGTGGCGTTTTGCATCGACGCTTTGAGCATGTCGCTTATTTGTGATTCGTCGAGACCATAAGATGGCTTAACCTGAATCTCAGCTTGCACGCCACTGGACTTTTCCATCGCCATCACATTTAGCAACCCATCGGCATCCACTTGGAATGTAACCCGAATATGCGCCGCGCCCGCAGCCATCGGCGGAATACCATGCAAAGTAAATTTTGCCAACGAACGACAGTCATCAACCAGTTCACGTTCGCCTTGCAGCACATGGATCATCATCGCCGTTTGACCATCTTTAAACGTGGTAAATTCTTGGGCTTTGGCCACAGGGATCGTGGTATTGCGATGAATAACTTTCTCTACTAGGCCACCCATGGTTTCTAAGCCAAGCGATAATGGCAATACATCCAATAACAACATTTCACCGTCAGGCTTATTACCCACTAAGATGTCAGCCTGAATAGAGGCACCAATCGCCACGACTTTATCTGGGTCAATAGACGTCAAAGGATCACGGCCGAAGAAGGCGCCAACCTGCTCGCGCACACAAGGTACTCGAGTCGAACCACCGACCATCACTACTTCCAGTACTTCGTCTTTCTCTAGCTCAGAATCTTTTAGCGCTCTGCGACAGGCGCGAAGAGTATTCTTCACCAAGCCAGCGATTAACTCTTCAAACGCAGCTCTACTAAGCGATAAGCTACGTTGATTTTGCTCATCATCAGTAAACTCTACGGTCACCGAATCTTCGTCACTCAAGCTTTCTTTAGCAAATTTAGCCTTATCAAGTAACACTCTATGTAAACGTTTAGATAAAGTGCCTTCTAGGCCAAGTTGTTGCCGGAAATAGGTAACGATAGCGTGATCGAAATCATCTCCACCTAACGCTGAATCACCACCGGTGGCAAGGACTTCGAACACCCCCTTACTCAGGCGCAAAATCGAAATATCAAATGTACCACCGCCTAAATCATAAACCGCAATCACACCTTCTTGAGCTGAATCCAAGCCATAGGCTATCGCAGCTGCAGTGGGCTCGTTTAATAAACGCAGTACTTTTAAGCCGGCTAATTGGGCGGCATCTTTAGTTCCTTGACGCTGAGCATCATCAAAATAGGCAGGAACTGTCACCACAGCGCCACTTAACTCTTCGCCTAAGCTTTGCTCTGCCCGTAAACGCAGCGCGGTTAGAATTTCGGATGACACCTCTACTGGGTTCACCTGACGCCCTATTACGTTTAACAGTGGCGAATTAGGGTTTGATTCATCAAAATCGTAGGGTAAATCTGGATAGCTACGACGGATGTCACTCAGGCTTCGACCTAAAAAGCGCTTGACGGAAACAATCGTATTGGCGGGATCTAGACTCGCGTCATGCTTGGCCTGTTCGCCCACAATAACGCTATCAGCTGCATATTTCACCACTGATGGTAGCAGGTGCTGTTTGTTGTCATCGCCCAGTGTTTCTGCCTGACCGCTGCGCACAGTCGCCACTAAGGAATTTGTTGTACCTAAATCGATACCCACAGCAAGCTTACGCTGATGCGGAGCTGCGCTTAGGCCTGGTTCTGCGATTTGGAGTAATGCCATTATAAAAACCGTTTAGTTATTTCAAAAGTCGCTTAATGCGTCTTCTTTGAGTTCAATTTCGTGCCGTAACTTAAATAAAAATTTTAGTTTACGTACCAGGTTTGCCGCGTTTTCATTTGATTCATCATCAGGTTGCTCAAGTAATGCACCAAGCTCGCTCAACAAACGCTTAATGTCTGCCGCCACATCTTCATCCAAAGATTCAAGTGCACTGAGAGGATCGTCAGCGTGTTGCGCATCGTCTAATTGTTCACGCCATTCCATCTGCTGCATTAAAAAGGCGCCGTCTTGCATGGTTTTTTGCTCGTGCTGTAATTCTACACCACGCAGCTCTAACATATGCTCGGCCCGGCTCAGCGGTGTTTTTAGCACCTGATATCCATCATTTACTTGAGCGTTTTTTTGCAATGCGATTAGTTTGTCGCGTTCACTCGCGGTAGCAAATTTATCTGGATGAGTGAGCTTTTGTAATTGCTGATACGTCGCTGCAAGCCCTGCTTTGTCGATTTCAAATGAAGGCGTTAGGTTGAATAGCGCAAAATAATTCATAACAATTAGCGTCTTTTGATGTTGGATCATACTAATGCAAACCGCGAAGCGGAATTACATCGTGATATACGTTAGCGTTAGCTAATAAAAAGCAGGCTTGTTAGCCTGCTTCTTTAAGCCACGTATTGTCTTTATACGTTGAAACTCTCACCGCAGCCGCATTCGCCGTTTGCGTTAGGGTTATTAAACTGGAACCCTTCATTGAGACCTTCTTTAGCAAAGTCCAATTCAGTACCGTCCAAGTACACCAAGCTCTTGCCGTCAATAATGACTTTAACGCCATTATCTTCAAAAACATGGTCATCTTCGTTTAACTCGTCGACAAATTCCAACACATAGGCTAAACCAGAACAACCAGTGGTTTTGACTCCCAAGCGCAAGCCTAGCCCTGAGCCTCTGTTTTGCAGAAAGCTAGTAGCGCGTTGTGCCGCAGCCTCAGAAATTTTAATTCCCACTTTGGTCTCCTCTTCGTTTAACGTTTACAGGTGTTTCTTTTTGTAATCTTCAACTGCTGCTTTAATGGCATCTTCCGCCAAAATTGAGCAGTGAATTTTTACTGGTGGCAATGCCAACTCTTCAGCAATGTCGGTATTTGAAATCTTAACCGCATCGTCAATTGATTTGCCTTTAACCCATTCTGTTACTAATGAGCTAGACGCAATCGCTGAGCCACAACCGTACGTTTTGAATTTCGCATCTTCGATAATACCAGTTGCACCGATTTTCAATTGCAATTTCATGACGTCACCACATGCTGGTGCGCCAACCATACCGGTTGCGATACTAGGGTCGTTTTTGTCAAAGCCACCCACGTTACGTGGATTTTCGTAGTGATCGATTACTTTTTCGCTGTAAGCCATGGTGGTTACCTCATTTGTGAAGGCGTTTTCGCCTTACTGTCAATTCTATAATTTGTTCAAATACTAGTGGTGAGCCCACTCAACCGTATTCAAATCAATGCCTTCTTTGTACATATCCCACAATGGAGACATATCACGTAATTTGTCGATTGCGTTACGTACTACACTGACCACATGATCAATTTCTGCTTCAGTGGTGAAACGGCCGATTGTGAAACGAATTGAGCTATGGGCTAACTCATCGTTCAAGCCTAGTGCGCGAAGTACATATGAAGGCTCTAAGCTGGCAGAAGTACAAGCAGAACCTGACGATACAGCCATATCTTTAAGGGCCATAATCAAAGATTCACCTTCAACGAAAGCAAAACTCACATTTAGGTTTGCTGCTACGCGCTGCTCTATGTCACCGTTAATATAAACAGCTTCAATGTCTTTAATGCCGTCCCACAAACGATTACGAAGCATTAAGATACGTTCATTTTCAGTGGCCATTTCTTCTTGAGCGATACGGAAAGCTTCACCCATACCAACAATTTGATGCGTTGCCATGGTACCAGAACGCATACCACGCTCATGACCGCCACCGTGCATTTGCGCTTCAAGGCGAACACGAGGCTTACGGCTAACGTAAAGTGCGCCAATCCCTTTAGGGCCATATGATTTATGGGCTGAGAAAGACATCATGTCCACTTTCAGCGCTTGTAAATCGATTGCAACTTTACCTGTGCTTTGCGCAGCATCAACATGGAACAACACTTTGCGCTCGCGGCATACTTCGCCGATAGCAGCAATGTCTTGAATCACACCAATTTCGTTGTTTACGTGCATAACACTGGCAAGAATGGTGTCAGGGCGGATAGCCGCAGTGAATTTTTCGATATCAACCAAGCCATTTGGCTCAGGATCTAAATAAGTGACTTCAAACCCTTCACGTTCTAACTGACGGCAGGTATCAAGTACGGCTTTATGCTCAGTTTTCACTGTAATGAGGTGCTTACCTTTTTTACCGTAAAAATGTGCAGCGCCTTTAATTGCAAGGTTATTTGATTCTGTCGCGCCAGAGGTGAAAACAATTTCACGAGGATCGGAATTGATCAAATCAGCAATTTGATTACGGGCAACGTCGACTGCTTCTTCTGCTACCCAACCGAAACGGTGAGAACGAGACGCAGGGTTACCAAAGTTGCCTTCGTTGGTTAAACATTCCGCCATCTTGGCAGCAACGCGAGGATCAACCGGAGTGGTTGATGAATAATCTAAATAAATTGGTAACTTAATGTCGCTCATTGTTTACTCCGCTTATTTACTGCAAGCTCACTTCGATTTCGTTGCCAGCAATATAATTAAGATGTTTCGTTTTATCTTGTCTGTCTGCTACTAATTTCACGTCGTGCTGTGCCATCAGCTCCCCAAGGGTAATACCATCGAGAAAAAGGCTGATACGCTCGCTTAAATCCTGCCACAAACTGTGCGTTAAACAGCGCTCACCGCCTTGGCAATCTGACTGACCTTGACAACGCGTTGCGTCAACTGACTCATCTACCGCTCGGATGACTTCACCAATAGGTATATCACTGGGTTGGCGACCCAACTTATAACCGCCACCAGGCCCACGAACACTGTCTACCAATTTTTCTCTACGCAGACGTGAAAAAAGTTGCTCTAAATAAGATAACGATATTTCTTGGCGCTCAGATATATCGGCTAACGACACGGGACCACGCTGTGAATGTAATGCTACATCCAACATTGCTGTAACAGCGTAACGACCTTTAGAAGTTAATTTCATTCTGAACACCTAGCTAAAAACTTGCAGCTATTGTCCCAAACCCGACTATTTTAGTCAAGTATTTATCCTACTGTTTTACTCAAGTATTACTGACGTTCGACTGTGCGTCTCTGATAGCGCTAACGTTAGATTTGTGGGTCGAAAGAGGCTTTCGCTGATTCTTTCTCCGCAGTCGTTAAATCATCGCCAAAACTATCAATTTCAAGGGTAGGTAATGATTTACCACAAACACTGCCTCCCATGTTATTGATCTCTTTGCACATTTCCTCAACCTTGGTGTCAATAAGGTGAACATGATCAAGCATTAGCCCAATCGCGTTAGCGACCGGGTCGGGGTTTTCATCTGAAATTGCATAGGCATCAAAGCCGTATTTACGGGCAATTTTAGCTCTGTGGCCGTTTTGTTCCTTGCTGGCGCTAGGCATAACGATACGCCCAGGAATTCCCACTACGGTCGCGCCTTCAGGCGCGTCTTTTACCACCACTGAGTTAGAGCCGACTTTAACCCCTTTATGCATGGTGATAGGCCCGAGAATTTTAGCCCCTGCTCCAATAACGACATTATCTTCTAGCGTCGGGTGGCGCTTGCCTGCGCTCCACGATGTACCACCAAGGGTGACACCGTGATAAAGGGTCACGTTATCGCCAATTTCTGCTGTTTCTCCTATCACGACGCCCATACCGTGATCGATAAAGAAACGACGCCCAAGTTTTGCCCCTGGGTGAATCTCAACCCCTGTTGCCCAACGAGAAAATGTTGATAAGCTGCGCGCTAGCCAGCGCCAATTTGCTTTCCACAACCGATGGCTTAAACGATGAAACCAAATAGCATGTAGCCCAGGGTAATTCGTTAACACTTCAAACGTATTACGCGCCGCTGGGTCACGATGGAATACACTTTGAATATCTTCTTTAATGCGCTCAAACATAATTATTTGTTTTCTTTGCTGGTCTTTTCGATGGATGCCAAAATGCCACGCAGTATGTTCAGCTCTTGGGTTTCAGGACGAGCGCGATTAAACAAGCGGCGTAACTTGGTCATGACCATACCTGGATGTTTCGGAATGATAAAATTCGTTTTGAATAGGGTTTGTTCCAAATGGCTATAAAAACCTTCTAGATCTTCTGCCAGCGGGTATTCTTCTTGTACGCTTTCTCGGCGAGTTTCATTCAGATGAGCCATGCGAATTTCGTAGCAAAGTGTCTGTACCGCAGCCGCCAAATTCAAAGAGCTGTATTCGGGATTAGCAGGGATGCAAACGTGAAAGTGGCATTGCTGCAATTCATCATTACTTAGCCCGTTATTCTCTCGCCCAAAAACTAACGCCACAGGATATTTTGGTACTTCTGATACTAATTTTTCGCCGCAACCACGGGGCTCTAACATTGGCCAAGATAGCGTACGTGACCGTGCGCTAGTACCTACCACTAAACCACAGTCCGCTACTGCTTCTGCCAAGGTAGAGACTATTTTTGCATTAGCCAGTACGTCACCCGCACCAGCCGCTAAAGCACTGGCCTTACCATCAGGAGGAGACACTGGATCAACCAGCACTAACTGACTCAAGCCCATGGTTTTCATGGCTCTCGCTGTTGAACCAATATTGCCCGTATGGGATGTGTTAACCAGTACGATTTTAATATTTTCTAGCATAGCAAGGAATTATCTGACGTTTTGCGGATTTTAGGGCGCGGATAATAGCACATTTTGCGCACGAAAGTAGTATTGGCGCGGCCCGTACCCTGATGTAGTTGCTACAAATTATGTGCGCGTTAACGTTGATGCAGAATTTACCCCTAAATTAAGGCACCCTACCTTTATAAAACTGGCATAAATGAAAACGTTCGTATTCACTTAAAGGCTTAAGGTAGGTGTTCTCCACTGCTACTCCAAACTCAATTTCATCTTGCACCTGTGCCTCAAACGACGCAACCCAAGGATGGCTTTTCGGGCCACTCAACTGAACATAAGGATATTGAGTTACCTTCCAAAAACCTGAAAGCAGCGTTTCTTGCTTGTTATCAAAGGTATTAGCATCACTGTTTTCTTGAAGCGCGCCAACCAGGGTGTAAGTTTTGTCTAAATTTAGCAGCAACTGCACTTCTACATCACACGCTTTACTATAGTAGCGACCAACAAGTCCTTCATAGGACATCAATGCCGCCACATCTAGGCCTTCAGGAATTAAAAACAACCCTATAGAATCACGAGTGAAAGAATGATTATTACTAAAAAGAGGCACCTCACTTTCAACCGAATACCCTAATTTCGCCGTGCTTTGCGTTAAGCGTGTTAACTCACTCTGTTCGGGCAGCATCAGTGAGTAAACTAGGCTATTTCTTCTAATCGAAATAGGAAAAGTAAGCTGATTAACATCAACATCAAAATCATCTTTTTTTAATTGCTCGGATATTCTGTTTACCTCTGATTCTGAAAGGTACTTAGCGTACAAATGTACTTGGGTATGACCACAACCTGATACCCCCAAAAATATACCGCACAACAAAATCCATCTCATTTCCCACTCCTTATTGATTAAATACAATTTACCCTTGGTAAAGCTCTAGCGGCAAACCGTCAGGGTCGGCAAAAAAGGTAAATTGTTTTCCGGTATATTCGTCCGTTCTAATCGCCTCAACGTCAACACCTTTACCTTTCAAAAGTGCGACGGTAGCTTCCACATCATCTACAACAAACGCTAAGTGGCGTAAGCCTTGCGCTTCTGGACGACTGGGGCGCGCAGGTGCTCCGGGAAACGAGAAAAGCTCAATTTGTCCACCATCGGGTAGTGCTAAATCTAGTTTGTACGAGTCTCGATGGGCACGGTAATTTTCGGCAATAACCCTAAACCCGAGTATTTCAGTGTAAAAGTGTTTCGAGCGCGCATAGTCGCTGCAGATAACGGCAACGTGATGAATTCGTTTTAACATTAGGTACGCTTAATCTGTTATTAAAAATAAGTAAACTGTGGCATGTACGCTAACATAGTTTGTGATAAATCCAGATTATGATTGCGAATATTCTGTGGTTTGATACACTGCGCGGCGATTTTTTGTTCACCTGTTACCTAAACCGTAACGGATGACAAATCCTTATCTTAACGTTCTTTTAAAAATTGGTGGTTTTACTATGCATCCTATGCTGAATATAGCAGTGCGCGCGGCGCGTTCTGCGGGCAACGTCATTGCCCGTGGTTTTGAAAATCAATCTGAACTAATGATTGAAGCCAAAGGCAGTAACGACTTCGTAACCCGAGTCGACAAAGAAGCCGAGCAAGCAATTATTCGCAAAATCCAGCAATCTTACCCTGATCACTGTTTTGTCGGTGAAGAAGGTGGCGTAGTAGAAGGTAGCAACACTGATTATAAATGGATCATTGACCCGCTAGACGGCACCACCAATTTTATTAAGGGTATTCCCCACTTTGCAGTATCTATCGCACTTATGCATAAAGGTCGTTTAGACCAAGCTGTTGTGTTCGATCCGATTCGCGGCGAACTATTTACTGCAAGTAAAGGCGCGGGTGCTCAATTAAACGGTTTCCGTATCCGCGCAAGTAAAGCCAAAGAGCTAAACCAAACAATCTTGGCAACAGCATTACCGTACAAGAACAAAGACACCTTGCCCACTTACCTTGAAAGCTTCCGCAATATCTTTTTTCAAGCCGGTGACGTACGTCGCAGTGGTTCAGCTGCCCTTGACTTGGCTTATGTTGCTGCTGGTCGCTATGACGGATACTGGGAAAGTGGGTTAAAGCCGTGGGACATCGCTGCAGGTGAGCTACTTGTGCGTGAAGCAGGCGGCTTGGTCACCGACTTTAAAGGTAATAATGATCCTATGCACAATGGTGACATCGTGGCCGGTAGCGCTAAAGTAGTGCAGACCTTGGTGAAAAATTTAAAAGCGTAAGCGTTTAAAAAAGCGCCGAAACCTGTGGCCTGAAACGTAAAGCCCAGCAAGATAGTGCAAAGCGAGCCCTTTTGGCTCGCTTTTTTTATGTGTGGCGTTTCGATTTAAAACCCGCTTTTCGTTAGAAGGCGCCTGCGCCCAAGTCAAACACTGACTCTCGGCCATTAAAAAAGCCGCTTGATGGTTAATCAAACGGCTCTTGATGTACAACTCTGTTTACCCTTATGGGTAATCTGATTTGTTACAGCATTGACTCTTGGTCAGCACCTTCTTTCTCAATCTCAGTTGGCATCAAGTCTTCACGGCTTACACCTAACCATAGCGCCACTAAGCTGGCGACATAAATAGATGAATACGTACCGATAATAACACCGAACAGTAGCGCCGTAGCGAAACCGTGGATCGTTGCCCCACCCAAGAAGAACAATGACATCAATACCAATATCGTCGTTAAGGAAGTAATAATGGTACGGTTCAACGTTTGAGTCAGTGAAATGTTGATGATTTCTTCTGTTTCTGAATTACGTATTTTACGAAAGTTCTCACGGATCCTATCTGATACCACGATCGTATCGTTCAAGGAGTAACCAATAACAGCAAGAACAGCAGCCAATACCGTTAAATCGAATTCTAGTTGTAAAACCGAGAATAAACCTAGGGTAATAATGACGTCGTGGGCTAGCGCCACAACTGAGCCCAAAGCAAAACGCCATTCGAATCGCATTGCTACGTATACCAGAATACAAAGCAAGGAAACCAACATGGCTAACCCGCCCTGCTCGGCAAGCTCATCACCAATATTTGGCCCAACAAAGGCAATACCGCGTTTTTCAACGCTTGGATCGGCTGCTTGTAACGCGGCAACTACCCTATCGCCAATTTCAACATTCTTCACGCCTTCCATAGGGGCGATGCGTATTAGTATGTCTTGGCTGCTACCGTAGTTTTGCACCGTCGGTTCAATAAAACCGGCTTGGGTTAACTCAGCACGCACTTCATCAAGGTTAGCGACACTTTGATAGCGCATTTCAATTTGTGTTCCGCCAGTGAAATCCAAGCCCCAGTTCAGCTGGTTAACCCCAAGGGAAACCAAAGAACCGATGACCAATATTGCGGAAAATATCGCTGCCGGAACGCGTAACGACATAAAGCCAACTGTGTTTTTCATGTTTAACAATTGCATGTCAGCGCTCCTATATAGATAGTTTTTTCAAAGGCTTACCACCACACCATGCATTTACAACAGCACGGGTAACAAAAATTGCGGTAAACATGGAAGTGGCGATACCAATCATCAGCGTGATCGAAAAGCCTTTAATCGGACCTGTGCCCACGGCAAATAAAATCAGGCCTGCGATGAAAGTGGTGATGTTGGCATCAAGTATGGTTGAGAATGCACTGTCGTAACCATGATGTATTGCCTGTTGCGGACTACGTCCTTCACGTAGCTCTTCACGAATACGCTCGAATATCAGTACGTTCGCATCAACCGCCATACCGACCGTTAGTACGATACCCGCCATACCAGGAAGGGATAACGTGGCCCCAGGGATCATCGACATAATACCGACTATCATCACTAAGTTGAGGGTCAGGGCAAGGTTTGCCACTACGCCAAATGCTTTATAATAAATCAGCATAAAGATAAGTACCGCGACAAAGCCCCAAATAATGGCTTGAGTACCAAGTGCAATATTCTCTTTACCAAGGCTTGGCCCAACGGTGCGTTCTTCCACGATTTGAATGGGTGCAATAAGTGCACCTGCGCGTAGTAAGAGTGAAAGGTTGTGCGCTTCTTGGGGCGAATCTAATCCAGTTATACGAAAGCTACTACCCAAACGAGCCTGAATTGTTGCGATACTGATCACTTCTCGCTTCGCTTCAAAAATCAGCTTGTCGTTAGCGTCTCGCTCACCGGTTGATTTGTATTCGATAAAGACGGTTGCCATCGGCTTGCCAATACTGTCCTTGGTAAACTGTGACATCTTGCTGCCGCCCTTTGAATCAAGGGAGATATTAACCTGAGGAATACCGTATTCATCAGCGCTAGAGTTAGCATCGATGATGTGATTACCGGTTAAGATGATTTTCTTTTTAAGCAATTGTGGCTGACCTTGTTGGTCAAGCACTAATTCAGACCCCGCTGGTACGCGCCCTGCAACAGCATCACGCACGTCATGGTCTAAATCTACCGAGCGAAACTCTAACGTTGCTGTCGCGTTTAGAATTTCTTTTGCTCGTGCAGTATCCTGGATACCTGGTAATTGCACGGCAATACGGTCAACCCCTTGCTTTTGAACACTTGGCTCAGCAACACCTAACTGGTTAACACGGTTACGAATAATAGTAATGTTCTGTTTAACCGCATAGTCGCGCGTCTCGGCCAGTTTCTGCTCAGACATACTGACAACAATTTTAAGGTCGTTTTTCTCAGTGAACACTAAGTCACGATTGCGGTTGCGTAAGAAAAACTCTGCTTTATCTAACGTGTCTTGATCGCGGAAGAATATTTCCACCCCGCCTTCAACTTGGCGTACAGTACGGTAACGAATGCCCTCTTCACGCAGCGCACTTCTGAAATCAGAGACCATGTCCTCAAATGACTTGTTCACTGCTGAGTTCATGTCCACTTCCATTAAAAAGTGTACACCACCGCGTAAATCTAATCCGAGTTTCATTGGCGCACCACCAATGGCTTCAAGCCAAGCTGGGGTGTCTGGGGCTAAGTTCATAGCAACATAGTAATCGTCACCTAAAACGCGTTGTAAGGTTTCTCGTGCGATTAGCTGACTGTCGGAATTGGTTAAGCGAACTAAAATTTGTTCATTATCTAACGCGATATTTTTTGCTTCTATGTTTTCGCTAGATAAGGTTTCAGTGACCTTGTTTAACAGTGACTCATCGACACTGGCATTACGGCCGGCAGAGATTTGAACGGCGTAGTCTTCACCGTACAAATTTGGCGTAGCGTATAGAGCACACATACCGACTATAAAAATCAGTACAAGATACTTCCATAACGGAGTTTGGTTTAACACGTGAAAATCCTTCCATTTTGAATGTCGTAAACATAAATAAAGCGGGCAATCGCCCGCTTTATTTAAGGTAACTCATTTTAAATCGCTTTCATTGTGCCTTTTGGCAACACAGCTGAGATAGCAGATTTTTGTACAACGATGTTGGTTGTATCGTTAAGTGCAATCTCAAGAAAATCCTTCTCTTCTGACACTTTCACTATGCGACCTACCATGCCGCCTTGCGTCAAGACTTCATCGCCTTTACTCAACGAGCTAACCAAATTTTTATGCTCTTTTACACGCTTTGCTTGAGGGCGGTATAACATAAAATAAAAAATCAATCCGAATACGCCAAGCATAATTAGCATTTCGAAACCGCCGCCTGTTGCACCACCTGGTGCTGCCTGTGCATGTGCATCAGAGATAAATAAGCTCATAAATTCCCCATAGTTTGTTAAGTTTTGTCGTTATAGCGCCGGTACCGGCATATCTTTTTGTGCGTAGAAATCCGCAACGAATTCATCTAATTTTTGCTCAGCAATCGCATCTCGTAAACCTTGCATAACACGCTGGTAATACCGCAAGTTATGAATGGTATTTAAGCGCGCGCCTAATATTTCGTTACATTTGTCCAAGTGATGTAGATATGACCGAGAATAATTTTTACAAGTGTAACAGTCACATTTATCGTCTAGTGGACCCGTATCGGTTTTATGCGCTGCATTACGAATTTTTACGATGCCGCTCGTGACGAAAAGATGACCGTTTCGAGCATTACGCGTTGGCATAACACAATCGAACATGTCCACTCCACGGCGCACACCCTCGACTAAATCTTCTGGCTTGCCCACGCCCATCAAATAACGTGGTTTGTGTGCTGGGATTTTATCTGTGGTGTGATCCAAAATACGGATCATATCCTCTTTAGGCTCACCGACAGATAAACCACCAATGGCATAGCCGTCGAAGCCGATTTCTTCCAAGCCCTGCAGGGAGACATCTCGTAACCCTTCGTACATACCACCTTGTATGATACCGAATAATGCAGAGGGGTTATCTCCGTGCTCAGCTTTACTGCGCTTGGCCCAGCGCAACGATAATTCCATTGATTGACGCGCTTCGCTCTCGGTAGCCGGGTGCGGAGTACATTCGTCAAAGATCATCACGATGTCAGACCCCAAATCACGCTGCACTTGCATGGATTTCTCTGGCGTCAGTAAGATTTTTTCACCATTGATTGGCGAGCGGAAAGTAACACCTTCTTCAGTAATTTTGCGCAAGTCACCTAAGCTAAATACCTGAAAACCGCCTGAATCGGTCAGAATAGGCTTTTGCCAATGCATAAAATCGTGCAAATCACCGTGCTGTTTGATGATTTCGGTACCAGGGCGAAGCATTAAATGAAAGGTATTGCCGAGGCAAATATGCGCTCCAGTGTCATCAAGCTCTTCTGGCGTCATGCCCTTAACCGTACCGTATGTGCCCACAGGCATAAACGCTGGCGTTTCAACTACGCCTCGGTTAAATTTAAGACGGCCGCGGCGCGCTTTTCCGTCTGTGTTGTCTAATTCAAATTGCATAAATACTTCCTGCTGGTAAGGCTTGCCCACCAGCGTTTTCTCGTCTTAGGTGATTTTCAATGCCTAACAAGCGAGTTGCTGACAAAAAGTGGCCGGATTATATACGAATTGCATGAATGAATAAAAACTAATAACGCACTAATTACTCACTATGCTTCTTCTTGCAGGTTAATCTCTATTCGCAGGCTGATTTTTTTCGATAAACATCGCATCACCATAACTAAAAAAGCGGTATTGCTGAGCAATCGCTTCTTGGTACGCGCTCATGACATTTTCTTTACCAGCAAAGGCACTGACCAACATAATGAGCGTTGATTCAGACAAGTGAAAATTGGTCAACATGGCATCGACAACCTGAAATTGATAGCCAGGGTAGATAAAGATATCCGTATCACTGAAAAAAGGAGCAAGCTCAGTGCCATTGCTCGACGCTGCTTTCGCTGCAGATTCTAACGATCTAACTGAGGTGGTTCCTACCGCGATAACGCGTTTACCCGCTGCTTTGGTTTTTGCGATAGCATCAATCACATTTTGCGGCACTTCTGCATACTCAGAGTGCATTTGATGCTCAAGAATATTGTCAACGCGCACAGGCTGAAAGGTACCTGCGCCCACATGCAAGGTCACAAATTCGGTACTCACCCCTTTGTCTTTTAATTTATGTAAAATCGCATCATCAAAGTGTAACCCGGCCGTAGGAGCGGCGACCGCACCGGGCTTTTCATTATAAACGGTTTGATAACGTTCCTTGTCAGACTCTTCATCAGGGCGGTCAATATAGGGAGGTAAAGGCATGTGGCCGTATTGCTCGAGGATCTCAAGGATCGGCTCGGGGTTAAGCAGCTTTAGTTTGAATAAAGCGTCTTGGCGACCCACCATTTCCATTTCGACTTTGTCTTCAAGCAGCAATTGACTACCCTCTTTGGGTGATTTACTAGCACGCACATGCGCTAACACATGATGCTCGTCAACAATACGTTCAATCAGCACTTCTACTTTACCGCCCGATGCTTTTTGGCCTAACAAGCGAGCAGGAATGACGCGAGTATTGTTAAAAATCAGCAAGTCGCCTGGATTGATCAAGTCAACAACGTCGGTAAATTGCAAATGCGATAAGCCTGTTTTGGCTAAATGCATTAGTCGACTAGCCGTTCGCTCTTTGGTGGGGTAACGCGCTATCAGGGCTTCAGGTAAATCAAACTGGAATTCAGAAACTTTCATATATCATCCTGGGAAATTAGCCCGTTATTTTACGTATATTAATTGATACCTGCAATTGCCTTGGCATACTCAAGTTGCCTTGTCACTTGGCTTTATGCGGCTAAAATGACGTCAACAGTTTATATATTATTGACGTTTCTCCTAACTGTTACTTTGCCCAGCGACTCTTGCGTTGGGCTTTTTTTTGCCTGCGATTTTTACCTTTTCAGAGCATAGCTATATTTCTTAGCGCTAAATTGCGTCACGCTGCGTTGCGTCGCGCTACATAAAGCCGCATTTTGTCGCACAAAATATTGTTGTATAGAACTGTGCATTACAAAAAGGGGCTAGGCAGACATAGACAAATTATTGCATCGCTACTGAGATAGATCTTGCCCCATGTCGCTGAACATATCCACGATATCGTCACGCTCAATGCGACGCATATTAAGCACATACATGATTTGTAACAACAAATCAGCGCCCAAAATGCCTTTATTAACTTTGTTACGTAGGTTGTCTGCGCTTTGATTCACCCCAATTGAGACTAGGCGTTCACTAAGATCCTGATATTTAACACCACGCTTAGACATTTCTGCTTTTAGCAAGCGCTGGACAACTTGACGCCAATCCGCAGAGGCACTATTTGTCTGTTTTGCTGTCAGACCATCCGAATGATTTTGCATAACTATACCCACGCTATAAATGTGACGTATAATTTACATTAGTGATAAATAAATATCAAATGTTGAAAATAATATTTGACTAATTGTTTTTCAACTGACTACACTAAGCCCGAGTTTCGCTGAAGAGCTCAATGAAATATTGAGCCATATACGAATGACGGTCATTAGCCATACAGGAGAGTAGCCATGACATGGGATCTTAATCAACTTGAGGCCCTTTTTAGTGACAACCAAGATCTCGTTGTTACCCGTGAAGAGAATTGCTTATTAATTGCTAATGGTGACGGCGTAGATGCCTGGCTAGCGATAAGCGGAGAGCAAATCATTGTTGAGTCTTTACTTTTCTCGGTAAATGAAGTGAAAGACAAAACAGCGTTAAATGAAGAGATTTTAAAAACTCATATGATTTTCCCATTGACCACAGTAGGAATTTCTAACGTGGCAGGCGATGAATATTACACCGCTTTTGGCTCGTTGAGTTCACAATCGAAACCCGAGAGCGTGATGATCGAAGTGCAAACCCTATTTCAAAATGTAGAAGCATTTTTAGATGCTTATGCAGAACATTTACTTTAATCGAGGAGTGACATTATGTCGGTTTGGAGAAAATTAGTAACTGCCGTTAAAGGTGGTGCAACAGAAGCAGCACAGACAGTTGTAGACAGCCAAGCAATTCGCATCCTTGAGCAAGAGATCCGTGAAGCAAAAGACGAACTGCGTAAATCTGACCATGCACGCACGCAAATACTTGCCAAGTGTAAACTTTCTCAGCAGAAGGTCGCCAGCTTACAATCTTCTATCGAGCAATACGAAGAGCACGCCCGTAAAGCAATAGATTCTGATCGTCAGTTAGCGCTTGATTGTGCGCAAAAAGTCAGTGACTTAAAGGCAGAACAAGAAGGCGAGCAAAAGTATTTAGATCAGTTCAAGCAATCAGAGAAGCAGTTAGCTAGCAACATCAGCCAAGCTAAAGCCAATTTACGTCGCTTAGAGCAGCAGGTTGATATGGTAAAGGCCACTGAGTCTGTGCAAAAAGCACAGGTCGCGGTCTCTTCACGTCACTTAGGCGCCAACAGTAAAATGAAGACCGCGACTGAATCGTTGCAGCGTATTCAGGACAAACAAACTTTGCGTGATGCAGAATTGCAAGCCGCGCAGGAATTGGCGACTGAAGAGTCAAGCGACGATTTAGAAAAACGTTTGGCACAAGCAGGTATCAAAGGCGGACAAACGTCTGCTGATGATGAGTTAAGCCGCATTCTAGGCAAGTAAGCCTCGATAATTTTGAATGGCCAGTCAGCGGTTGCTGACGGGCCATTTTGGTATTTGGCGACTTAGTTTATGCCACTGGATTTCACAAAGGAATGCGTCACATTGGCTAATGGCTTGGGATATGAAAGAATATGTCGAAATAACAATAACCTGAAATTAACGCCATGTTTATAAAAATACGTAGAATGCTGTCTCAGTATTTTGCTGAAATGCGTTGGTATACCCTATTAATCGCGTTAAGTTTTTACACCGTTTCAAGTTGGTGCTTAATGGCCCTTGCTGGCGAAGACGCATTAACAAACACCACAGATTTTGTTTATTGGTTGGTGGTAACGGGTTCAACCGTGGGTTACGGAGACTTATCGCCAACAACGACTGCGGGTAAATACATAGTCTCTTTGTATGTTATCCCTGTTGGCCTAAGCTTTTTTGCACTTGTTATTGGTCGCGTGGCTTCATGGGTGTCATTTCAGTGGTTAAAAGGAGTAAAGGGTTTGCAAAGTTTATCGGTATCTAATCATATTCTGGTACTTGGGTGGAACGAACAACGCACCCTTAGATTATTAGATTTATTATTGCGTGAGCGTGACGCAGTAGATGAACGGCCCACCATAGTGTTATGTGTTCGGGCTGACATTACTAACCCCATGCCGGACAAAATTGAGTTCGTTAAAGTCAATAGCTTTAGCAATGACAAAGACATGGATAGAGCATGTATAGCCGATGCAAAAGTTGTATTGATGGACAACCCTGAAGACGATTTAACCATGACCACGGCGTTATATTGCAGTCAGCGTAACCCGAGTGCACAAATGGTGGCTTATTTCACCGATGAAACATTAGCCAACCTGCTTCAGCGGCATTGTCCGAATGTTGAATGCACTCCAAGCGTAGCAATAGAAATGTTGGCAAAGTCAGCGTTTGATCCAGGTTCAAGCGTGCTACATCACGACTTACTTAGTGTGGCCGAAGGTCAAGCGCAGTATTCAGACACCCTCCCCCTTGATATGCCTTCTATGCCGGTGGGCTTGGCATTTAATCAATTGAAGTCTCGTTATAATGCCACTCTCATCGGTACGTCTAAAAGCCACGACAAGTTAAACATACAAGTTAATCCCGACTTAGACGAGCAACTATCGCCAGGTGACAAAGTGTTTTATATCGCCGAGTCGAGGATCAAACATATCGAGTGGCAACGTTTTTCTGAGGAATAATATGTTCAGTAAATTATTTGGTAAAAAAGACACCACTAAAACCCCAAAAGCGCCTGAAATTATGGGGCTTTATTTAGGTGGATCATTTCAGATAGATCCCTTAAAACTCAAGCTTATAGAGCCAAGCCTTATTATCAACGCCCCGGCCAGTTCACATATTATTCAAGCCGTTGGTGAGGTCGACTTGGACTCAGGAGGCAAGATTCTACGTTTTTACACTGATGATGATGCGTTTTTGCAGGTTGTTTTAGATGGCGGCATGACAGAAAACCACATTACAGATGTCAAGTTATGGTATTTCTATGATACCAAAACCGTTGGCTCAGATGCTCAGTGGCAAGACCTGCTAAAAAACGACATATCTCAAGCCCAATACTCCCTTGAAGGCCACACTTATCAGCGTGTTTGGGATGCCGTAGGTGATGTGTCTCCTGCTGTCGCGATGACCGAAAAAACTTATGAAGAAGACGGTGATGTCAGTGAAACTGACCAGTTCGTCATGCTTTACGAGCGTGAGCTAGATAACAGCGACATTGAAGCGCTGTTGGTAAGTGGTGAAGAAAAACTAGTAGGGCAAAACCTTGATCGCTGCTTAGTCATCAGCAGCGGCTTTAATATAGCGCAAGCCGACATCTCTATAAACGGCTAACGGTTCCCAATAAATAAAGGAAAAATGATGGAAACAATACTCAATTCAATTTCTGGGCTCGGCCACTTCGTTGCCTATTTCGCTGTATCAATCGTACTACTATTTGTATTCAAAATTGTCTATGCGTTTGTTACACCGCATGATGAATGGAAGTTAGTCAAACAAGAGAAAAACCTTGCTGCAGCCATCGGCTTTGGTGGTGCAATTATTGGTTTTGCTCTGGCGTTATCAAGCGCAGTGGCAAACTCTGCATCATTACTAGACTTTATCGTATGGGGCGTGGTGGCAATCGTTGCCCAAGTGGTGGCGTTTTTGCTTTTACGTTTTACGTTTATGCCGAAAATTGCCGAACGCATCATTAATAATGAAATATCCGCAGGTACTATTCTAGCCGCCATTTCGATTGCGGTAGGTTTACTAAATGCCGCCTGCATGACGTACTAGGAGGCCATATGACTCAGCGTAAACGCTCATCAAATATCAACCTAGCGAGTATGCGTAAAGGCTTTTCAGTCAAACCTTTGGCACTAGGTATTGCAGCAGTAATGCTTAGTGGTTGCGGTGAAGAAACTGAAAAAGCCACTGTGTATACCTCAGTAGACGATTGTACCAATCAAAATCCAGGGCAAGAAGAACTGTGTAAAACCGCCTACCAAGACGCGTTAGATGAAGCCCAGCGAACTGGCCCTAAATACGCATCACGACAAATATGTGAAGAAGAGTTTGGCGCGAATCAGTGCAATTATACGCGCACCGAGAGCGGTTCATTCTTTATGCCCTTTATGGCAGGTTACATGTTGAGTAACCTACTCTCACCTAGGGGATATAACACTCAACCTATGTTTACCTCCTATTCGCCCTACTCGTCTTATCGACACCGTTGGATGGGCGCTGATGGCAGCGATTATGGTGACTACCGCCGCCGCAACATGAACGTCAGCAAAAAAGCGTTCAAATCTAAGCCCAGTGTATCGAAAACCATGAGCCGTGGTGGGTTTGGTAGCAGTGTACGCGCTAAGTCAAGCTGGGGCAGCTCTAGTAGAAAGTCCAGTGGTTGGGGTGGCTAACGCGTTTTATGTTTCGTATTCCTATACAGCAACGCCCCAATTGGCAACGTAAAGCCGCTGATTTCGGCTTCAAATTTCATACTATGCACGGGGAGCCCTATTGGGACGAAACAGCTTATTACCAATTTACGCTTAACCAAATAGAAAACGACATAGAACAGCCCACTGCTGATATTCACCAAATGTGTTTGGCAGTGGTCGAACGCGTGGTTCATGATGAAGCCCTACTGGCGCGTTTTCAGATACCTGAGACATTTTGGCTGCCTATTGCAGATTCATGGAAGAATCGTGACCCAAGCTTATATTCGCGTTTGGACTTTAGTTACGATGGCAGCGGGCCAGCAAAGCTATATGAAAATAACGCAGATACGCCGACTTCCTTGTATGAAAGTGGGTTTTGGCAGTGGCTATGGTTAGAAGAGCAAGTCAACAAAGGGTTAGTGCATAAAAAAGCCGACCAATTTAATTCTCTCCAGGAAAAGCTTGTTATCCGATTGGGCGAAATAGCTCATCACTATCAATTAGATTTCATGCATTTTGCGTGTTGCAAAGAAACAGACGAAGACAGAGGTACGGTGCAGTACTTGCAAGACTGCGCCAGAGAAGCCGGGATCGCAGATTACTTTGTCTATATGGAAGATATTGGATTAAGTGAAAGTGCTGCGTTTACCGATCATGACGACCAAATCATCGAAACGTTATTTAAACTTTACCCATGGGAATTTATGCAGCGTGAAGATTTTGCCCAGCATATTCAGTCCTCTGGTACTCACTGGGTTGAGCCACTGTGGAAATCGGTTTTATCTAATAAAGCGCTGATGCCCATGTTATGGAAAATGTTTCCCGGCCATCCTAATTTGCTCGCGTCATACTTTGAAGACGAACTGCACCTAGCAAACGAAACTCAGCTGGTAAAAAAACCCATATTTTCCCGCGAAGGCGCCAATATCAGTATTATTGAAAACGGAAAAACGGTGCTTGAAGCTCAAGGACCGTATGGTGAAGAAGGGTTTATTTATCAAGCCTATTCGCCATTGCCAAAATTTGGAGATAATCACACCTTGATTGGTTCTTGGTTGGTTGACGATCAACCAGCGGGTATATCAGTAAGGGAAGATACCTCCCTTATTACTCAAGATATGTCGCGTTATTTGCCGCATATTATTTTGTGACAATTTGACATCTCATTTTCTATTCATTTAAGTCAAAATACTGTTATCACTTAATCAACGCAGTTTTATGAATAGCAAAAACTTCACATCGCGCACTTCTTCTGGTTTAAGCCAACAGTTAAAAATTGTTGGCTGCATTTTCGTTTTAATCACTGCCATCGAAATAATTAACCTCCTAACTGGGCGGGCATTAAACCATTTCGGTAATATTCCGCGCTATATCCCAGGACTTATTGGTGTTTTAACTGGGCCGTTTTTACACGGGAGTTTAAGCCATTACCTATCGAACATTATCCCATTGTGTGTGCTGAGTTTTCTGATGTTGCAATACGGCAATAAACGATTTTTCGGCGTCACATTTTTTTGCATCATACTAACCGGATTATTAGTTTGGTTATTTGGCCGCTCTGCCAGTCATATTGGCGCTAGCAGTGTGATATACAGTTATTTTGGCTTTCTTTTATTAGCTGGCTTTTTGAGCCGCAAGTTCAAGTTGATCATCATATCTTTGCTGGTGGCTTTTTTTTACGGTGGCCTTATATTCGGGGTGCTGCCCGCAAGAACTTTTGTATCTTGGGAAGGGCATCTATTTGGCTTTATCTCTGGTTTGATTGCCGCAAGATTGTGGGCTAAAAACGTGCCGTAACAAGTCAAAAACGAGTGATAACGCTTTATCCTTAAATTAACTAAATGTAGTGCTAGAGCGTGAAGTACAACTTCCCTATAATGCATGAGCAGTTTATAAACTAATCAAGGCCCCAATGAGTAATCAAGCCCCTAAAAAGCAAAACGGATTTTTTGGAAATCTGGCATTTAACATCGTTATTCCCGTGGTGATCATGAGCAACTTAAGCTCTGACCAGTACCTAGGCCCTGCATGGAGTATTGTGGCGGCACTTATATTTCCCATCGGGTATGGGCTTTGGGATCTAAAAGAATCAGGCAAAGTAAACGCCTTCTCTGTGTTAGGGATTGTCAGCGTAATTTTAACTGGCGGTATTAGCCTATTGGAACTTCCTGCGGAATATATCGCGATAAAAGAAGCTGCCATTCCGGCAGTTATCGGTATTGCAGTATTGATAACTCAGCGCACGACTAAGCCCCTATTAAAGGTCCTTGTACTCAATGAGCAAATTGTCAATTGGGACAACTTATCTCAAGCTCTCGAAGCAAAAGGGACCACCAGTGATTTTGAAGGTAAAATGGCGATCAGTTCTTATATCGTTGCCGGTTCGTTCTTCTTATCCTCAGTATTAAATTATGTGTTGGCGAAAGTGATTTTAGTTAGCCCGCCAGGAACAACAGAGTACACAGAAGAATTAGGGCGCATGACGGCCTTAAGTTACCCAGTGATTGTTATTCCCAGCATGATAATGTTAATGGGTGCCCTGTGGTACTTGTTCGCGCAAATCAAAAAGCTAACCGGTGAGGATTTAGAGAACTTCCTCGCCCAGCAATAGCAACGAAAACTAATTCAGTACTGAAAAAAACCGCTGACAACATACATTGTCAGCGGTTTTTTATTACATCATTCGCTAATCCTAACTACTTTCTACCTAGCAAACTAAAGATATTATCCGCGACTTGTGTGTTGTTTAACATTCCACGAAACATTTCACTACCTGGACCTTTAGCAAAAACTGGCACATCCACGCCTGTGTGGCCGCCTGTTGTCCAGCCAGTGTTGGTGCGCACATCTAATAAAGTTTTCACCGTTTGATAAGCTATTTCTTCATCTTGCGTGTCAATTGCTTCTATTTTGGATTTTTCTTCTTCATTGAGCGAGAAGCCCAGTAACTCTGCTGCTAATGCACTTTTCTTTTCAGCAGACATTAACTGTTTAGCAATGGCGTATGGAGACGCTTGCAAATTATCGACCCATTGAGGCTCCCAGCGATAAATTTTATTTGCGCCAATGGTGAAGCCACCCGTGCTGTGATCAGCGGTCAATACCAGCAAGGTATCAGGATGGGCATCAACATACTGCTCTAACCATGTCATGGTCTGTGCTAAGTCTTGCATTTCGGACATGGCGGCGCCAACGTCATTCGAATGACCAGCCCAATCTATTTGACTGGCTTCAACAAGTAGAAAGAAACCTTGGTCATTTTCAAGATGCTCCACTGCAGCTTGCGTAAGCGTTTTTAAACGCTGCTTAGCGGGCATATCTAACGCCCAGTTTAAGCCTTGCTCTGCAAACAATCCTAATAAGGGCTGTTTGCTATTGGCTGTTTTCAAGTGTGCGATGTTATCAACGTACTGATAACCAGCCTTTTTGAATTCTGCCACCAAGTTACGGTCGTCACGTATGAAGTAGTCCCAACCACCACCGAGCATGACATCTAATACAAAGTGATCATTAATCTTTTCATCAAAGTAACTATCAGCGATTTGATCGTAGTTTTTCCGGCTTTCGTTGTGGGCCGAATAGCCTGCAGGTGTAGCATGGTTAATCTGTGAAGTCACAGCAACGCCCGTTTTCATTCCATGCTCTTTCGCCCACTCAAGCACGGTAGAAACTGGTTTTTTATCCACATTAACGGCAATAGCGCCATTATATGATTTCACACCTGTAGCTAACGCAGTTGCGCCAGCGGCTGAGTCAGTCACATAACCTGAGATTCGAGCGGGATAGGTACTTGCCATCCCCACTAACATACGGTCAAAAACGGTTTGCTCTACGTCTAGGGTATTTTTGTCATCAGCGAAATAACGATATGCCGTCGTATACGCAGGCCCCATTCCGTCACCAACAACCATAATCACATTTTTAGGCTCTTGCGCTACGACTCCCAAACTAAGAGCTGATAGCAAAATGGTATTCACAAACTTCATTTCATTCCTATATTTGCTTGTTATTCAAACGCTTGATTATACGCAGCCTTTTATGACATGGCGTACTACCAAGCATGTTTTTTTTAAAACCGCGGCGTTTTTTTGTCGCAAAATATTTGCGGAGTTCGCAGCGGGCAAAAAACAAGACGTGCATCCCACATATACCTCTCTCGACACTTTTATCGTTCCAGCAGCTTTATATATATGCTGATTAATATAACCGCCCACCACTCATCCCTTGAAATTCAAAGCGCGCCAATATACATTCATGAAATAAATGACGAAAATCAATATCATTTTCTTTCGTTATTGAGATTCTGTTAGTAGGATTCAGTCATCGGTTAGCAGCAACATTCGGTTTACAAACCCGCTAATCAAATTTTACTTTCAAACATAAGGAACATCGTCATGTCTAACTATACAAATGACATTCAAGCTGCCCAAACCTTAACAGGCGAAAATAGCCAAACGTGGAATGCAATCAACCCAGAATACGTTGCACGAATGAAAGCACAAAACCGCTTCAAGACAGGCTTAGACATTGCGAAATACACTGCGGGTATCATGCGTAAAGATATGGCTGACTATGACAATGATTCAAGCTCATATACGCAGTCTCTAGGTTGCTGGCACGGGTTCATCGGCCAACAAAAAATGCTAGCCATTAAGAAGCATCACGGTACCACTGATAAGCGTTATTTGTATTTATCAGGTTGGATGGTAGCGGCGCTGCGTTCTGAGTTTGGCCCACTACCAGACCAATCTATGCACGAAAAAACGTCAGTACCCGCTTTAATAGAAGAACTTTATACCTTCTTGCGCCAAGCTGACGCGAAAGAGTTAGGCGAATTATTCACAGCCCTTGATAAAGCAAAAGAAGCAGGCGAAAGCACGCAAGAGATTCAAGACAAAATTGATAACTACCAAACTCACGTAGTACCTATTATTGCTGATATTGATGCCGGTTTTGGTAACGAAGAAGCAACTTACTTACTTGCTAAAAAGATGATCGAAGCCGGTGCATGTTGTATTCAAATCGAAAACCAAGTGTCTGATGCGAAACAATGTGGCCACCAAGACGGCAAGGTAACCGTACCTCATGAAGATTTCTTGTGTAAAATCAATGCAGTACGTTACGCTTTCCTTGAGCTAGGTGTAGATGATGGTGTGATTGTTGCCCGTACTGATTCTCTAGGTGCAGGCCTGACGCAAAAAATCCCTGTGTCTCAATCACCTGACGACTTAGCGGCTCAATACAATGCCTTTTTAGAAACCTCAGAAGTGTCTTCTGTTGATGATCTAAAAGACGGTGACTCTGTGTTGAAACTAGATGGCAAACTTGTTAAGCCAGTTCGTTTACCGAATGGGTTGTACAAGTTCAAAGAAAACACTGGTTTCGACCGTGTGGTACTTGACTGTATCACCTCACTACAAAATGGTGCTGACTTACTGTGGATTGAAACAGAAAAACCTCACGTTCAGCAAATTGGTGAAATGGTAAGTGCCATTCGTAAAGAAGTACCAGACGCGAAGCTAGTTTATAACAATTCTCCTTCTTTCAACTGGACGCTTAACTTCCGTCAGCAAGTATTTGACGCATGGTCTGAGCAAGGTAAAGATGTAGCTGACTACAACCGTGATGAATTGATGTCTGCACGTTACGACGCCTCTGAACTGGCTCAAGAAGCAGACGAAAAAGTACGCACATTCCAAGCTGATGCAGCACGTGAAGCAGGTATCTTCCATCACTTGATCACACTACCAACTTACCATACGGCAGCACTTTCAACTGATAACCTAGCGAAAGGTTACTTCGGTGAGGAAGGTATGTTGGCATACGTTAAAGGTGTTCAACGTAAAGAGCTACGTGAAGGGTTAGCTTGCGTGAAACACCAAGCAATGGCCGGCTCTAACTTAGGTGATGATCACAAAGAATATTTCTCTGGTGAGCAAGCGCTTAAGGCATCAGGTAAAGACAACACTATGAACCAGTTCGACGTTGCCGTATAACGTTTAAGGCTTCATTTTATGAAAATAGCAGGGTCACCTGCTATTTTTTTGCCTGTCTGATAGCATTCACTTGTAAAATATATTTATCCCCAACATCATTATATGATATTGAAATTTCGTTATATTCTATAGCCTAAACCAGCTAAAAATTAAAATTATCCATAAAATACAAAAGCTTAAATTTTTTCATAAACCCTCTGGTATCTTTTTCTCATCTAAGTACAATCTGGTAATACAATAAAAAACAAGAAGTGCATTAATAGTATGAATATTTCAAAAGTGGACCTTAATTTATTGGTGTACCTGGATGTCCTTTTACGCGAAGGCAGCGTAACCCGCGCCGCGAACCAACTGAGTATCACCCAGCCAGCCATGAGCAATGGCTTGAAACGCTTACGTGATCTATTTAAAGATCCATTACTGGTGCGTACCAGTGATGGCATGACTCCGACTAAGCGTGCCTTAGAACTTCAACCGGTTATACGCGACGTGTTATCCAAACTTGAAGCATCTATTCAACCCGAAACAGACTTTGTGCCAGAAACCAGCAAACGTACGTTCAGGATTATGGCCAGCGATTACGCCGAATCAACTTTGCTGCTTGAGGTTATTCGCCAACTCGCTAAAGTCGCGCCCAATATTACCTTGGACATGATCACCCCAAGTGACGTGACCTTTCATGATGTTGAGCAAGGTAAAGTAGACATGGCAATCAATCGCTTTGAAGAATTACCGCTGTCCTTTCATCAAAAAGTAGTGTGGTACGATCGCTTTGCCTGTGTTGTTAGCAGTAACAATCCCATCGTGGAGAACTTTACTCTACAAAATTATATCGACAGTAAGCACATATGGGTCAGTAAAACCGGCTTTGGTGTGGGTGTAGGGATAGATCCAAATGAAGTCCAAAAGCTTGGATGGGTGGATGCTGAGTTAACTAAAATCGGCCAGAAACGCGATATAAGAGTGTTTACTCGTCACTATCACGTTGCGCTGCAATTGGCTAAAGTGCAAAACCTTGTGGCGACGCTTCCTAGTAAAGCCGCAGCGCTTTATGAGAATGATCCAAACATAGTAATTTTAGACCCGCCTTTTGATATTCCCCCTATCGGCCTAAAAATGGCTTGGAGCGCTTTGTTACATCACGATGCTGGGCATATTTGGCTACGACGATTGATCACTGATGTAGGTGAAGCATTGTCCGCTCAGTAGTACATTCATATAATTTATAGCTGAGATAGAAACCATAAATTAAACAAAGTAAGCTTTACTTCGTAGACTGGGTTCATAGCCTTACAAATGGAGTAGATCATGCAAGCATACATTCAACGTGAACAATTACAGGTAGCAAAAGAACTTGCTACCTTCATCGAAGATCACGCTCTACCAGGCAGTGAAGTGTCCCCAGCAGATTTTTGGGCTAGTTTTAGTAACATTCTCGCCCAGCTCACCCCTGTGAATGACGCATTGTTGGCTAAACGAGATTCACTGCAAACAAAAATCGATGAGTATTGCCAGACTCATTCACCTCTTGAGCCCAGCGCTTATAAAACCTTTCTACAAGACATAGGCTATTTAGAAACGCCACCAGCGGACTTTTCGATTACCACTGAGCAGGTTGATGACGAAGTGGCGGCTATGGCCGGTCCACAGCTCGTTGTGCCTATTAATAACGCGCGCTTTGCACTTAATGCTGCGAATGCTCGGTGGGGGAGCTTATATGACGCGGTCTACGGTACAGATGTTATTCCTGAAGATAACGGAGCGACACGTACCAAGGAATACAATCCGACACGAGGCCAAAAGGTAATAGACTACGCAAGAAAGTGGCTAGATGTTATCGCCCCACTGACAAACGGCTCACATACAAGCAGCCAAGGTTACGATATTACATCAGGTCAGTTAGTGATCACCCTTAATGATGAACGCACTGCTACCCTGACAAACCCTAGTCAGTTCGTTGGTTTTAGTGGCGATAAAAACAGTCCTAGCGCAATCTTATTAGTCCACAACGGTTTACATATAGAACTTCAGTTTGATCGCTCACATCAGATTGGCCAACGTGATCCCTCAGGCATGAAAGATATTCTTGTGGAATCGGCGCTGACCACCATCATGGATTGCGAAGATTCAGTTGCCGCCGTAGATGCCGAAGATAAAACTCTGGTTTATCAAAACTGGTTAGGGTTAATAAAAGGCACCCTTGAGGTGAACCTTAATAAGCCAGGTAGCTCATCCATAAGACGCTTAAACGCAGATCGCCACTACACATCAGTTGACGGACAACCTAAAACATTAAATGGCCGCAGCATGATGTTTGTGCGTAATGTGGGTCATTTAATGACGAACGACGCGATATTGTTTCAAGACAAACCCATCTATGAAGGGATCATGGATGCAATGATTACCAGCCTAATCGCTAAGCACGATTTACTCGGAAATGGCGCGTACCGAAACAGTAAGGCAGGCAGCATCTACATCGTTAAGCCTAAAATGCACGGCTCGGAAGAAGTCGCCTTCGCTGACACCCTGTTTAGCCGAGTTGAGGATGCACTTTCATTACCGAAAAATACCTTGAAGATGGGTATTATGGATGAAGAGCGTCGCACTAGTGTTAATTTAAAAGCCTGTATTCATGCGGCTAAAGCTCGCGCAGTGTTTATTAATACCGGCTTTTTGGATAGAACTGGTGATGAAATTCATACTTCCATGCATTTAGGGCCATTTGCGTTAAAAGCTGAAATCAAGCAACAGCCTTGGTTAACTGCCTATGAGTTAGCCAACGTGAAAATTGGTGTAGACGCCGGTATGTCTGGCAAGGCACAAATAGGTAAAGGTATGTGGCCTATACCAGATAATATGGCGGATATGATGCAAAGTAAGACTAACCATCCGCAATCTGGTGCAAATACCGCATGGGTTCCCTCGCCTACTGCCGCAACGCTGCATGCTTTACATTATCATCAAATAGACGTATTCAAATTACGCCAACCTATTGTAACAAATGACTTTGATGGGCTAGACGACATTCTCACAGTACCATTGTTAGAAAACCGTTCAGCTCTTAATGAGCAAGACATACAACGGGAGTTAGACAACAATGTGCAGGGAATTCTAGGTTATGTGGTGCGCTGGGTACACCAAGGAATTGGGTGCTCGAAGGTACCCGACATTAATGATGTTGGGCTAATGGAAGACAGAGCGACTCTAAGGATTTCTAGTCAGCATATTGCTAACTGGCTGTTGCACGGTTTGATTAACGAAACACAAATCAATGACTCTATGTTGCGCATGGCTAAACTAGTAGATGAACAAAATCGTTCAGATAAGGAATACATCCCTATGATGCCTGATCCTATCGAATCGATTGCCTTTCAAGCGGCTCAAGAGCTTATATTACAAGGAACGGCTCAACCAAATGGTTACACCGAACCGGTTTTGCACGCTAAGCGCAGAGAAATGAAAGAGAAACTCGCTAACTAAAAATACTGTCAACCTACGGGCCTGGTGGTGCGTTATTTTTCGCGCTATCAGGCTTGTTTACGCCTTTACCTGCCACCCACTTCAACACATTTCTGTAGCCTTTGGCAGCTGTATGCATAAGCAAAATATGCACTGGCATCTTTATCCAATGCCCTCTCACCAACGCCATCATATTTGCCAGCGTTAACCCTGGTACATCACATAACTTATGATGAGGTTGAAGCACTCTTTTATACACCCAGTCATATACCACTAACTTAGGGCGTGACGGTAACCAGACTTGGCTTTTTTGCAACACTGTTGAAGGAACCGGAGTATCAAAAAGTGACGTTGTGTAACGCAATGCTAGGGCGAGCTCTAAACCGAAACCTGTCTTTTGCGCCAATATAAACAGCGCATCCCAAAACGTTTGTTGCGTGCCGAACTCGCTAAATAGTAGGTGTAAATCTGATAAATCCCGAAAACCATGGTGGTATTCTTCTTGATAAAACAAATGTACGGCACTGTGTAAGATCATAGCCTCTGGCGCTAATACGCGAGCACCGCAGGCTAGCGAGCGAGCCCCTTCGGTAAAATCAGTTATCTCTGGTGCCTTGCCACTGATAATTGGCACGAGATTATGGTGTAGATCTAATATTGTGCCTCGCCCTGAGTGCTTCAAAGGCGGAATTTCGTGGGCCCACTGACGATAATACATATCATCGTAGTCGTCTTTTGGTTGACTAAACCAAGCGTAAACGCTTAGGCGCGCTTCAATCTCGCGTAAGTTCCCTTTTGACACTAACATATCAATATCTGAAAAAACTCGGCCTATGCCCGCGTCACACCCGGATAACGTATAAGCTGCGCCTTTTAGATAGTAGACATCTTCATGATGAAATTTGGTTAATATACGTTTGAATTCAGTCGCTTCGAACTGCACTTGCTGAGCTAATAATTTAGCATGATATTTAGCTGAAATAAGATGTGTTCTGGCGTATTCGGGTAGCGAATCGCCGTCAGTATCGAAGGCGTAAGCCATCCTAGGTAACACGGATGCGTCACGCGCTATTCTTATTAAGTATTCCCAATCTAATAGCGAGATAGACTGAGGTACATCACCCGACAGTAGTTTAACTAAATGGGCAGTGTATTTGGCTGTCGTGCTCATGCTGAAAACTGCCCTTCATTCAAAAACGCCAGTACCTCAGCTAAATCGTTATAGTGTATTTCCACTGCAGTGGTATTCTCGACTAACCTTTGCAATGCTAGAAAACCGTCTGCGCCTAATACAGAGTCGTTAAAGGCATTGTCTGACAGCGCTTGAAAAGCATCAGCTTTGGTTAAGCTGTAAATATCTAACGAAACATCAGGTGTGTATTTGGGTAACACAACAGCCATCACCTGCACTGTTTGCTTAATATGATCAACACTTGCGATAGGCGGCTTCACATGAGCCACATCACCTTTATTGGTATCTCTGGCAATATTTGAAATAGACACATCTGGGAACCAAGATTTCACCAAATCTATTGAGTTATTCTTCAAACAAATGGGGCGAACAAATGGGTGAACTAGGCCTGTCTCTAAATTAATAACCGTCATTTCGTCTGAGAGTAAACGCCAACCGGTATGGGCCAAATAAGCCGTTAATGTGCTCTTACCTGAGCCAGGTGGCGCGGGGAAAATAATCGCTTTACCGTCTTTTTCCAGCACTGCACCATGAAGTAAAAGGTATTTGTGCATATGTGACGCCATGCACCAGTTCATCCCCCACTCTAACACCGGATACGCTTGTGAACGCGGTAGAGGTAGAAATGGCACGAAGTCATCAAGTAAGAAGTGGATCTGCGGTTTATACCAGCGTCGCAGCGATTTAGGGAGTTGCACCGCGACGCGAAAATCAGCAGGAGATGTATTATCGAGCAGCGCATAATCACCATACAGCTGATAAAACACGTGCTGCACATCAGGCAAGGCCGATTGAACGCCAAATGCTGCCACGCCTAGATCAATATTGATATCTCCTGTTATCAATCTCGCAGCAGCTTCAGATGCCGATATATCTCTAAGCCTCAAGTGATTTCACCTTATCAATGATACGCTCAGTTAACAGGTGCTTAATTGATTGCTTTATTTCATCTAATGAATAATCAGGTAGCGCTGCGCGCATTTGTTCTTCGCTGAAATACGAACCTAGTCGATATTGCTCGATAAAGGCGTGAAACTGATAATTTAACCGAAGGGTATTCCCTGTGATAGGCACAAACACAAAAACGCCAGACGAATCGCTGGCGTTATAGAATAAAACATTTGAGTTAATTGTGTACAAATGAAACTGCAACCACTGACTCTAACGTGTATAGGTTTGATTCAGTGCTTCAAGCAGTGCACCTTGGTCATTCATCGCTTCATCTTCAAGCATAGCTGCATATTCAATTGGGCTAACTGCCAAGGGGTAATTCCCATAGTGAGCATTCAAGTAACCAGCAACTAAGTTTTTATCTATGTCGGAACCTTGCCACAAAACTCTATATAAATTCGGACGCTGAACCACACGGCCGTCATTTTTTAGGTAGGTACCTGTTGTAGAAATATTAAAAACGCTGTCCCACTTCACTGCTTGAAGAGCTTCCTTTAGATCAGAAGAACTCTTAGCATCACTTAACCAAGTCTCTGGGGATACGCCATTGATATTTGTAGTAGTACACGCTTGTGATAAATTTCCTGACAGATTACCTGAAACCGTACAACCATTGGCTGTAGTCGCCCAAGTAGATTTAGCCGGAAGACTAACAATTAATGCTGCAGCGGATCCTTTTACTAGAAACTTACGTCGGTTTGAAACAGCCTGTTTGCTATTCTCAGATTTATTATCGACGACATTCATTGTTTATAAAACTCCATTTGAAAAGCTCATCACGCTAGTAAAGCAAAAATCAGGCCACCAAGCAAGCCTTTGATTTTAATAGATATAATAAGATTCATTTTAAAAACTGTAAATTTTAGTGACAGCACATATTTAGCTGTAATTTAATTTACGTCATAGCCTTTATTCTTGCTCAGCATTCTTAAATATTTAACGGGAATAGCATAACTGATACCACTTGGTTTCTCTAATACCGCTTCTTTCGTTTCCTTAATAAAGACTTTATTTATGATGCCTACAACATCACCTGTTTCTGCGTCATATATAGCGCTGCCACTATTACCTGGATAGGCTGTCATATCTAATTGGTAAATCATAAACGGGTTTTCTAAGCGATTACGCATGGTCATGGTTAAATTCCGCGCATTTGCACTTGGTATCACATCTGGTGTCAACGCAGCGATCATTCCCTTATGAGTTGCAGGGTATAAGCCTAGAATTGAGCCAATCGGAAACCCTGTCATCAATATATCCTGTCCATCTTCAGCATAGGTATCGGAACCAAGTTTGAGTGCTGGTAAGGTATCGCGAATTTTTAATATAGCGAGATCGTGTACTGGGTCTTTAGCTACAATTTCAGCCTTATGAATTTTAGGCTGGCGTCCCGTTCCTGAAAATATAATATGATACTGAACAATTTGTGGATCTAGCGGTTCTGATACCACATGGTAGTTAGTAGCGATTAATGTTCCGTCGCCAAATACAAAGCCGCTTCCTCGTAACTGATGGCTAACGGCCGACATAGCATCGTACAAACCCACGCCCACCACTGATGGCTTAATACGCTTTACGAGATTTGTTTTAGGTGAGGCGTTGGCTGTTGCCAAAAATGTTATACAAGAAAAAACAACACAAATGATTTTATAAATAGAATTTTTCGTTATCATAATAAGCTACTTACTATTTCGTAGGGCTAATGTGAAAATAAACGTTGTCACAACAATAGTCTAACGTGATTAATACCTTAGGGTTATACACAAAATATCAGGATTAATGAAATGAAAGTATTAGTCACAGGCGCAGCTGGGTTTATCGGTTATCACGTTTGTCAGGTGTTATTAACACGAGGCGATGAGGTTGTTGGTATTGATAATATCAATGATTACTATGATGTAAATTTAAAACACGGTCGTTTAAATGAGTTGGCGGCGCACTCAAACAGCAAAAACTTCAATTTTATCAAATTGGATATTGCTCAGCGCAGTGAAATGGAAGCTTTGTTCGCTGAGCACACATTTGACAAAGTAGTACATTTGGCGGCGCAAGCAGGTGTGCGTTATTCCATAGAGAATCCGCACGCCTATATCGACAGCAACATAGTGGGCTTTACCAATATTTTGGAAGGTTGCCGACACAATGCAGTGCAACACTTGGTGTACGCATCATCAAGTTCTGTATACGGTGCCAATGAATCAATGCCTTTCTCGGTATCTGACAACGTGGATCATCCAGTGTCGCTTTACGCGGCAAGTAAAAAAGCCAATGAATTGATGGCGCACACTTACAGTCATTTGTACGACTTACCCACCACAGGGCTGCGCTTCTTTACCGTCTATGGGCCATGGGGCCGCCCAGATATGGCTTTGTTTAAATTTACCAAAGCAATTTTGGAAGATGATCCCATTCAAGTTTACAACTTCGGAAATCATAGACGAGACTTTACCTATATTGACGATATTGTCAGTGGTGTAATCTCAACACTAGATCACAATGCTCAAAGAAACTCTCAGTGGCAAGGTAAAACACCTGATCCTAGCAGTAGTAAAGCACCGTGGCGCGTTTATAACATCGGCGCACAAACTCCAGTCAACTTGCTTGATTTTATCACGACCTTAGAAGCTGCATTAGGCAAAGAGGCCGTCAAAGAACTATTGCCAATGCAACCAGGTGATGTGCCAGATACATTTGCCAATGTTCAAGCACTGGTTGACGATGTGGGTTATCAACCAACGACACAACTGAAAGAAGGCATTACGAATTTCGTAAATTGGTATAAAGACTTTTATAACCTTTAAAGGAAGCGAAATGCTGCAATTTTTAGCGAACAGTTTGAGCTCGCCCATGGTTCATGGGCCGTTACTGTTTCTTATATTGCAGCTACTTTCTCGTATTGTCCCCAAGGGCAAGCGAGTTTATCAATGGCTTTCTTGTCTACCTATTCTTTGGGTATTTTTTTGCAGCTTGGTTTATCCAAGTGTTTTACTCATTAAACCATTGGAAGACCAATACCCTACCGTCAAAGTATCATCAAAACTGTGGCAAAACGCCGATGCTATTGTTGTATTAGCCTGTAATCATTTTGATGACGAAGGCTTACCCTTCGTCAGTAGGTGGCCACAGTGCACAATGCAGCGTAATTTGCACGCTGCTTTGATGTACAAAGAAAAACACCTTCCGATTCATTTAGCTGCTGGTATTCTTAACGAGTTAGACTCAGCTTCGCAAGCGCACTACAACAAAACATTTTTAATGACATTAGGTGTTAGCCCTAACGACATCTATACCCATCCTCAGGGCCATGATACTGAGTCCGAAGTAGACGCTTTAGCACCGCATCTAAAAAATAAATACGTTGCATTAGTCACCTCTGCTAGCCACTTACCTCGAGCTGTACAATACTTTGAGTTGCATGGTATTAAGGTTTTACCTATCCCTGTGGAGCACTTAAGTAGAAAAAATGTGTCATTCACTATAGGGTTACCAAACGCATTTAGTTTATATCGCAGTGAACGCGCTATTCATGAGTACTTAGGTCTAATATACCAGCGATATTTTAAGTGATAAAACAGTTAATATAATGTGAAAATCGCGCACATATATTTGATTCGCGTGCTCATTAAGTTCAGCAAAGGAAAAGCAAGGGACTAAAAATGAAGTCAATAGTGCCCATTTTTTCAGGTGGTGGAACTCGGTTAACAGTTCACATCGGTGTGTTTGACGCACTACAAAAGCTCGACATCCATTTTCAGCACATGGTAGGTGTATCCGGTGGCTCAATTGTCGCTGCACTATTTTGCTGTGGTGTACCTTTAGCTGACATAAAACACTTGGCGATGACAACAGACTTCAAAAAATTTAAGGGTTTTTCGTTGTTTAGATTGTTACGACAAGGAGGGTTAAGCTCCGGCGATCAATTTGAAGCCTGGATGGACAAACATCTTAAAGGGCAAACATTTTCTGACATCGAAAAAGACTTACATATTTTAGCTACAGACGTAAATGGTGGCGGCCCTGTGGTCTTTAGTCGCAAAACGAGCCCAGACTTAAAGATATCGAAAGCGGTGCGCTTTTCTATGTCTATACCACTATTTTTCAGCTTTCAAGCCTATAAACACCACGTGCTTGTTGATGGTGCTATTCTATCTGAAGATGCGTTATATCAAGACTGGGCAGGTGATGGTTCACCCGTTATGTGCTTTAAGCTAAAAAGTGAACACGTGACTGACTCGAGCTTCAAAAAAAGTTGGCTGCCATTACGCCAATATGTGATGATGCTAATTAGAACCTTCATGACGGCAATGTCGCGAGAGTACGTACATGCAGAGTATTGGCGGAATACTATTATCATTAATACGGGAAAATTATCTCCCGTTGATTTTAATATTACCCCTTTGCAAAAAGAGGAGTTGTACAATATCGGGTTTAAAACCGCTTTTGAATTTGTGCCTAAACGAATGCAGTTTTATACCGATACACAACTAAGGAACTAGATGTGGACTACCGTTTTAAAGATCAAAGCCTATGAAGCAATTTAGAAAATACGCTGACCTGCCTATTATCGGGCCAGTGGTAAAAAAATTAATGAACGTTGTGGTGAGCCAAAAAGCGAACCAAATTTCTAAGCATTTTGCCGAATACCTTAGTCCGGTCGTAGCGCTTAGTGATGAGCTGCGTAATGAATCTTATAAAATTAGACACAAGGTATACTGCGAAGAGTTGAAGTTCGAAGATTTACGTCCTGACGAGATGGAAACAGATCAATTCGACAGTCACTCTACCCATTGCTTAATCAAACACATTCCTACTGGCGAATATGCTGGCACCGTTCGGATAGTTCGTTCGACCAGTGAAGAACAGTTGTTACCCATTGAAAAGTACTGTATCAGCTCAATTGCTGACGACGCTGTGCACCCAAGCGACTTTCCGCGAAGTGAAATATGTGAAATATCACGCTTAGCTGTTCCCGCTCAGTTTCGAAAACGTGCGACGGATAAATTTAAAGGGTCAGCAACAGGTGCGATTAACGAACACATATATTCAGAACGAGAGTTACGGTGCTTCCCTTTTATTGCTGTGGGCCTTTACCTATGTGCCGCGTCTACTTCTCGAAAGCATGACATTAAACACTGTTTTGTCATGATGGAACCCAGGTTAGCTCGCAGCTTACGTTTTGTAGGCATTCCTTTTCAACAAGTGGGCCCAGTGGTCGAATATCACGGAAAACGCGCTCCCTATTACATCAGTCGCCATTTATTAATGAGCGGCCTGACGCCAGGATTTAAGCGCATGCTTAAAAACATTGAAAAGAAAGTCGCTACGCAGTTTAGATAAGGACATAACACCTCAGGTATACGGTTTGGTCTAAACACATATGAAAAGTGAGTATATTGCTGCTTGCGCATTATAGCGCTCGCTATTAGGCCGATAAACCAAACGACACCCCGCATCTATGCCAGCATTGTCATGTAGATTTGTGGAAATCTTTCTACCTGACAATAAAGATTCATTCCCCAGAGAATTTTGCGTTTACTCACGGTACCGCCACTTTGTATAGTATATTCACCATGCTAAATGTTTAACCTAGGAATGAAAATGGTCGTAAAGGAACTTATCCAAACAGCTTTAACTAAAAATGAAGCTTGTGTATTTGACGAAGTTCACGCCTCCCAAGAGTATGGAAAAACCACATTTTCCAGCAATGTGAGCATTGATTGTGCTGTGCAAATCCTCAACGAATCAGCCATTCCCAAGTTACTTAAGTTAGCAAATGAACATCAATTTTATCTTTACCCGATCAGTACTGGAAATAACTGGGGTTATGGCTCAATCCAAAGTACGCCAATTGACGGACCTAGAGTGGTGGTTGACTTAGGCCAGCTAAACGCGATTATTCCAAATAATAAAAAAGCAGGTTTGATCACCGTTCAACCTGGTGTCACCCAGCAAGATTTGTACGATTTTTTGCAGCAAAATGATTGGCCTTTCATGGTGCCAGTTACAGGTGCAGGTCCAAATTGTAGCATTTTAGCCAATGCCCTTGAGCGAGGATATGGCATCACCCCTCGAACTGATCACTTTGCGGCAGTGAATGCGTTAAAAGCATACCTTCCTCATCCTGACTTATGTCATTCGAAATTTGAATCTGCGGTATCAGCACTCGATAGCTCCTCAAATGACTACATTGATAAAACGTTTAAATGGGGCTTAGGCCCTTATATTGATGGCCTTTTTACCCAAAGTAATTTTGGAATAGTCACGGAAATGACCATTCGCCTAGCGCCCAAACCTGCGCATTTTAGTGCGTTTTATTTGCAAGTATTTGACGCCAACAATTTCAGCGAGGCAGTCACACTTATCGAGGAAACCTTATTAGAGTCCGAAGGTATCATTGGCTCCATCAACCTAATGGATCGCCGCAGACTCGTATCTATGGTGGCTCAAAATCCTAATGGTCAATCCCAGCATACAGTGATGACTGATGCACAAATTGAAACGATAGCCAAGGACCAGCGCTTACCCCAATGGATGATAGTGGGAACCATATATGGTTCTAAAAAGGTCGTAGCTGCCACTCAAGCGCAATTCAAGAAACGTGCTAAACACATAGGCCAGCTCAACTTCTCAAACAGCTGGTTAATTAATTTTGCCAAATTTATTGCTGACTTGCCCCTTCCCTCTCTTGCTGCTATTGATAAAATAAGAGCCCAACTACGTACCTTGGACGAAGGTATCGATATCATGCTCGGGAAACCAAACCAAGTAGCGCTTCCCCTTGCGTATTGGCGAAACCCGCGAGTTGCAGCAAATAAAGAACAACGTTTATTGCCGGATAAAGACAGGTGCGGTTTACTCTGGTATGCGCCATTGATAAAGATGTCGCCACAAGTATTGTCAGATTTTGTTGCTTTCGTTAGACAAACCACTCCCAAATACGGAGTTGAGCCCCTAGTCACTTTTACAAACCTGAAACATGACTGCATCGATTCCACTGTTCCTTTGGTGTTCGATTTAGAGAACCCAGAAGCTGTCGCCGCTGCACATCAATGCCTCGAAGAATTATTCACTGAAGGCTGTAAAAAAGGGTATGTCCCTTATCGAATAAATACCCATCAACAAGCAAAATTGTCAGCCGACGGAATTTTTTGGCAAACCACGAAGGTCTTAAAGCAAGCCATTGACCCAAATGGCATTTTGGCTCCGAATAGATATAATCCCCAAGCTCAAAACAGAGATTAAAAACTCATGGTTTTACGCGCTCATATTGTTCCTAATATGATTATGCAATAAAGTGGTCAACGTAATTCGCCTCAGCTTGGCCAAAACAGCGCATAAACACAGCGCAGTATTAAGAATCAACTAATGGAGTTAGTATGCGTATTAAACTTTTATCATACCTTGTCGCGGTTTCAGCCTTTACGTTAGTCGGTTGCGATTCTAAATCTGCAGAAGAATACATCGCAGCTGCGAAAGTGCAGTATCAAAAAAATGACACGCAAGCCGCTATTATTGATTTAAAAAATGCTATTGCGCTAGCTCCTAAGAACAAAGAAGCCCGTGCCAACCTTGGGAAATATTACCTAGGGGCCGGTTCATTTGTTGAATCTGAGAAAGAGTTACGTAGAGCAATAGAGTTAGGGGAGGCAAAAGAAAGTGTTTATCCTGATTTAGTTAAAGCGATCTACTATCAAAATGATTTTGACCGCTTAATTTTATTAACGAAAGATTTCACCAGTTCCGATCCTCAGGTACAGAGTAGCGTTGCTTTATTTTCATTTCTTGCGGCCTTGAAACAGACCAATAGTGAAACTGAATTGAGGAACGACTTTTCGCTTATGCTGGGTGACGACAAGCTACTGGCGCAAGTTTACTATGAATTTTCACAAGGCAACCTTGAGGAAGCGGATCAATTATTAACCCGTTTTGAAAACCCACAGCAAAACCATATTGAAAAACTCATCGTCACAGGCTTATTAAAAGCGCAATTAAAACAGTATTCACCTGCCATTAGCGCGTTGGAACAAGTGGTCAACTTGTCTCCTGAATATTATGTGATTCAATTCCAACTAGCCGATATATTGATCAATGCGCAAGAATATGCAAAAGCCAGAACGCTAACCGATCAGTTATTAAAAATAAACGCTAGAAGTGCATACGCCAACTTACTGATGGCAAAGATAGAATTACACGATGAAAACTATAAAAAGGCATTTGATGCGGCTGAAATTGCCGTACAAAACGGTATCGACAGTACCCAAAGTAACTTATTGGCTGGCGTCAGTGCGTATAAAATAGAACGCACTGAAAGTGCTTACAAATACTTATCGAAGGCCTCAAAAGGTCTACCACACGACCACATGGCAAATCGATTGTTAGTCGACGTGAAAATAAGGCTAGGTGAAACAGAGAATCTTGCTGAAATGCTTGAAGGTATTTCAGGCCAAGACGCACAAAAATCATCTCTGTTAGAAAGTGCCGCCATGTTGAAATTTAGAGAAGGTGATTTGGAAGGCTCTAAAAGTTTATTTTCTCAAGCAAAAGAAGGAGCACCCGACAACGCAGTCACATTGCTACGTGAAGGGTTGGTAAAACTTTCCTCGGGTGATCAATCGGGTATTGAAAGTTTAGAGTCGGCTGTGGAGCTTGACAACACACTAAATGAAGCATGGAGTTTATTAGCACAAGCGCATATGCAAGCCAATGAACCTCAAAAAGCACTCGCAGTGGCGAAACGCTGGCAAGCGGTCAATGAAGTCGACGGATTGGTATTAGAATCGTATATCTATCAGCAGCTTAATGATGATACACAAGCAAGAGGCCTGCTCGACAAAGCGCTTTCTATGGAGCCTGATAATTTTGCTGCCATGCGTTTTCTTATGCTTTTGAATGCTCGGGAAAAACGTTTTTCTGAAGCTCGAGAGTTAGCTGAAAAGTTGATAAAAACATCTGATAATCTAGACGGTAAATATCAGCTTGTACTGACGCTGATAAATATTGCCATCGCGCAAAATGACATGGCTTCAGTAGAATCTTTATTTAAATCTTTGCTAAACGAGCACAAAGATGAAGAAACAAGCTATACCCTACAATTGAAGGTCGGCCTTGCCACTTTGTACAATTATCAAGGGGAGTACCAAAAATCCCTCGAATTACTTGAACCACTAGATGATTCAAAAGACTTTTTTGTATTATCTGCATTGGGGGAAACGTATTCAGGAATGAATGATTTCAACAATGCAAAAGCGACCTTTCAACGCCTAATAGACGTTTTTCCTCGCGATACCAGAAGTTGGGTTCAATATGTAAATTTGCTTAACAAATTCAACCTTCAACGCGACGCGGTAGATTCTGCCGCTCGTGCAGAGCTCGCGATCCCTAATGATCCCCGCCTAACCGTGCTTAGTATAAGAGCGCTTATTCGCTCGAAAGCCATAGAAAAAGCCCAACAAAAAATGAAGGCGATGGAGGCGAAAGGTAACAGCTCTCCTATGTTTACCCTATTTGAGGGTGAAATTGCACTGTTTAACAAAGATTATGAAACCGCTAGCAACTTACTGACACAATACTACAATGACTACCCCTCATGGGATTCAGCGGTACCATTGGCCAATGCCTTAGCGATGCAAGACAACGCTGAATTAGGTGGAAAATATCTAGTCCAACAAACTGCCAAAAGTCACTCTAAATTGCGTAAAATTCATTATATTGCAGAATATTATGCGAAAAATGGCGAACAAGACGCAGCAAGCGAATATTATCAAGCACTATTGGAACTCATTCCTGAAGACTTTGTTACCTTGAATAATTACGCCAATCTGGCGATCGCACAAGGCAATACCGGTAAAGCGGTCGAACTTGCACAAAAGGCATTAAAAATTCAGCCTAATTCTCCATATGCCATGGATACACTTGGGTGGGCATTATTTCATGAAAATAAATATTCTGACGCACTCACTTATATTAAAAAGGCTCATGCTGAATTGCCCAAAAACAATGAAGTTACCCTTCATCTCATTGAATTACTAATAGCGACAGGGAGTAAGGATAAAGCGAATGGACTCATTAATAGATTCAAGCCCAGCAACGATGCAGAAAAAAGCACGCTAGCTCGTTTAAGCGCAAATATTTAATTTATGATTAGTTACAGACCTAGCAAATATTGTTTGCTGGGTCTGTTGTGTTTAATTCACACGAGTAAACCGTATCTATACCGTTACACACTATCCTCTTGAAGATACTGCTCGGCATCAGGCGCTGTGGGAATGTCTCTATGATCGTTCTGATGCCAGTGTTTTTCTGAGCTGGTCTTGGATCCAAGCTTGGCTAGACTCTGCAAGCAGCTTACCCATGGTAATAGCAGCATATCAAGGTAGCGATTGTGTTGGATTGGCATTGGCTGCTCAGCGCAAAACGCCCTCCTCCACTGGATGTAAAATCAAGCAATTGTGGCTACATCGAAGTGGCGAACAGGCAATAGATCAAGTGTGGATTGAGCACAACGACTTCCTTGTGCAGCGAGACAACAAAGCCCAAATCCGTTTAGCTATGTTTGAATACCTGTATGCGCAAAAAACACTGTGGCAGGAGCTCTATTTTGGTCTAGCGGAGTCCAGTGTAATCGGTACGCTTACGGCGAAGTCGACTTTTTATAGAGAGGTTATAAGCTCACCAGATTTTGAAGTGGATTTGCTTAACAAAAGTCATTTAAATGATTATCTCGCCGATTTATCCAAAAATACCCGTTCTCAAATTAGACGAACTGAAAAACTCCTTTCTCAAACAGGCGATTTGATTCTAGCTTTAGCAGAAAACGACACTCAGAAAAAACAGTTTTTGCATGATATAGCGCAGCTACATAAAGAGAAGTGGCGAAATACTGAGTTTGGTAGCGGGTTTGATAACCCTATTTTTGAACGCTTTCATCAACAATTAATATTTGAAGAAAAAGAAACAAATAAAACCCGTATTTATTGTCTCATGCTCGACAAAAAGCCAATGGCATACATATATATTTTGATTCATGATAAGACTTGGTATTTTTATCTGTCAGCGATGAAAAGCCATCATGATAATCGTGTAAAAGTAGGGTTACTCGCGCATGCGTATATTATTCAACAAGCCATATCTGAGGGTGTAGCGAAATACAGTTTTCTAGCAGGTGAAGCTCGTTACAAGCGCTCACTATCGAATCAGCCTGAAGCAAACCAGAAACTGATCTGCTTTTATCAACCAACCCTATTTATGCGTACAAGAGAATTCGTTCGAAGTGCAAAAAGCGTATTAAAAAATTTACTGAGACATTGATAGACAATGATGACCTATGCCAACAGCGCCGACAGAATCCCGATTAACTTAACCAATACGCCCCTTGATGGTATGGTTAAAACGAGTGTTCCTCTAGCCAAAGGGCTGCTTTACGATATTCACCAAAGCCAATTGATAGCAAACGGTCAAGTCATCGACTGCGGAGCAAAAGTGTTAGCGACATGGCCAGACAAAAGCGTTAAATGGCTACATTTGTCTTTCACTGCCCCCTCTAGTGATGATGGCGAAAGTGATGATGACGAGCTCACTCTTACTTTAGAGAAAAAAGCAGAAGCCAACTTAATCAGCAGGCTTAGTGGTTTTCATTATGAGTCTAACAATTCTCAAACTACTGTTTCTAACTCACATTACACATTTACACTTAATCACGAAAATGGTCAGTTTTCCATAACACCTTCAGTAAACGAGAACTGTGATGCCAACCCGATTACAGGTGAGTTAACATTACTTGACGCGAGTGGACAAAAATGTGCTATTTCCTCTTGTAGCGTGTCAAGTATCACTACACCAAACCTGTTAGACGCATCTATTTTCACTTTGTCATTGCAGGTTATGGTCAACTACAAATCTGCGGTTAACGATAGTAAATCAGGTATTTCGTCTCGTTTTGAGTTTCACTTTGATTCAGCACAAAGTGACATTCAATTAGATATCACCCTACACAATTCAAAAGCTGCTGTACACACAGGTGGCAGCTGGGATCTTGGCGATCCAAATTCATTTCAATTTTCAGAATTCAGCTTATCACTACACAGTTCAGAAGACTTGCAAGGCACTTCATCACTCAGCTATCAGCTAGACAGAAACGCGCCTTGGCAAACACCGCAAGAACTGCCAACGTCTATCTTTCAACACTCAAGTGGTGGAAAAAACTGGCAAAGCCCAGTACACCTAGATCACCAGCAGAAAATTCCGTTTGATGTAAAAGGCTATATTGTTGAGCAACAAGGTAAGCAAATTTTCAGCGGAGAGAGAGCGGCACCGCAGATCAGTTGGTTGAACGGGCTCAATATCGCTGTAGCCGACTTTTGGCAAAAATTTCCTTCCGCGATTACGATATATCCACAGACTATTTGTCTTGGCTTATTCCCCAAACAAAATAACAAACAATATGAGCTACAAGGTGGGGAAAAAAGCACGCACTCAATATGCTTTGGTGTTAAAAATGCGCCTAATGGCGCATACTTTTTCACTGATGGTAACTATGCCAAGCCACACATTAGTCAATATGCCCATACCGACATACCACTGTACACTGAATTTCAGCAGGTTAATGGTGAACTGCAATCATTGATAAATAACGGTTTACATTCACAACGCAATTTTTTTGAAAAACGCGAAATGCTAGATGAATATGGTTGGCGGAATTTTGGTGACATTTATGCTGACCATGAAACGGCAGAACACCAGGATGATTCGATTTTCGTTTCACACTATAACAACCAGTACGATCCAATTTATGGTTTCTTGCGGCAATTTATACTAAGCAATGACCAACAGTGGTTTACGCTAGCCGACGATCTAGCCAAACATGTTATGGATATCGACATTTATCATACCAAGGACGATAAAGACGAATACAATGGCGGGCTTTTTTGGCATACCGACCACTACTTACAAGCATTCACCTCAAGCCATCGTTCTTACTCAAAACACCAAGGTAAAGGTGCATATCAAGATCATGCCGGAGGTGGTGGTCCAGGAGGGCAGCACTGTTACACATCAGGTTTAACCCTGTACTATTTGTTGACCGGAAACCAACGCGCAAAAGAAGCTGTTTTAACGCTAACCAATTGGATTACTTATGTATATGAAGGTGGCAACACTTGTTTTGAGCTTTTACTCGCACTCAAAAACCGACATGTCCCGGGGTTAAAAAACCACTTCAACGGGCAATATCCGCTCGACCGAGGAACGGCTAATTATATTAATGCACTTTTAGACAGTTATGTCTTAACGACTGACGATACGCTTCTACGTAGGGTTGAACATATCATTCAACATACAGTGCATCCAAACGAAGATATAACACTGCGCAACCTAGAAAACATTGAAGAAACGTGGTTTTACACGGTTTTCCTGCAATCAGTCGTGCGATACTTAGACATTAAGCGTGCTAATAATGAGCTTAATCAGGAATTTTACTATGCACGAGATTGCCTGATGCATTTCGCCCACTGGATGCACAACCACGAATATATGTATCTAGATAAGCCCGATATTCTTGAGTATCCGAATGACACTTGGACCGCCCAAGACTTACGCAAAGCACATGTGCTTAGTGCTGCATACTATTACGCAAACAAAACCGACAATGCACTCTTGGAAAAGGCAAAGTACTTCGAACATGAAGTGGCAACGCGCTTAGCGCTCAGTGATACCAAGACGTACACACGTATTATGGTTCTGCTGATGCAAAATGATGGCCCCACACATTATTACGAGAACCTACCACTTGAACAAACATTCGCAACGGTAAACCCTAACTGGGCGAAACCTAAAGGTGAAAGCAACTCAGTCGTTGGCCAAGTATTCACAGCGTTTTGTAAGCGTTTACTAGCACTTTCAATAAGCAATGAAGTAAACTGGCTCAAAAAAAGGCTAGGATAGCCAATGGCACTTTTAGGATCGCTTAACTAGATGCACGTATCATTTATCATTCCCCATAAAGGGCGGTTTGAAATGCTTATTCAAACCATTGAATCGGTTGCGAAACAGGCATTCGATTTAACTCAAATTGAAGTCATTGTTGTCAGTCAGACTCCTGAGGCCTTGAACCAAACTTTAAACGAAAATGCTAAGCTAACGATAAAGACCTACTTGCGCCCTGAGAGCGAGACGATTTCGGTCCTGAGAAACTACGGTGAAACACAGGCGAGTGGTAAGTACTTAGCCTTTCTTGATGCAGACATATATTTGTCGACCAACTGGATTGAGCAAATGCTACACACTTTGCAAAACGATCCAAACAGAATTATTTCCAGTGCGATGCAGGTATGCAAAGAGAACGCCCCCCCATTGGAAAAAATTCGCACCAGTTTAAGTAACGCTGAGCTAGATACTGAAGTGGCTTTTTTACCAGGTAGAAACCTCTTTCTAACGCGTGAAGCGTTTCATCGCATCGATGGGTTCCCCGAGCACCTACTGACCTGCGAAGACTATTACTTTACTGATAAAGCAGCGCAGCTAGGCACGTTATTTTATACCTCATCTGCAAATTATATTCATTTAGGTGAAGACAAAACCTTAAAAGGTATGTTTGACAAAGAGATATGGCGCGGACAGTCGAATTTAAAATCCATTGAAGGGCGCCGAATTCCGCTTAGGGAATGGCCGAGCTTTGTGGTGCCCCCAGCGATATTTTTATGCATTTTTTGTAGTCTCATAGCACTGTGCTTTGGCCAAGCTGCAGCCGCAATTACCTTTCTAACGTTGGCTTTAATCCCTTTGCTTGCCTATACATCTCGACTCTATAAACTAGATAAATTGCACGTTTCTTTTTTACACGTTCTTGCCTTTTACACTGTGTACTTCCCAGCTAGGGCCATTGGTACATTTGCTGGCATATTCAAATCCATTCGCACTAAAAATATTTAAGGCATTTAATTCATGAAAACAAAGCGTAAAGTCCTTCAATTTATTTGCCCAACAGGTTTTTACGGTGCAGAGCGTTGGGTACTTGCCTTAGCGAAACATTTAGACCCCGAAACAACAGCATGTGATTTAGCAGTCACCATGGAACCTGGACAAAAACCGCTAGAGCTTGTTAACGAATATAAAAAGCTGAACTTGCCAACCCATATCATTGATATGAAAAATAAGTTCGATTTGGGCGCAGTAGATAGGTTAGCGACACTCATTCGCGAACAAAATATCGATATCATCCACACCCACGGCTATAAATCAGACATTATTGGCGTGCTGGCTGCACGGCGGGCAAACATTCAATGTGTAGTGACCCCTCACGGGTTTGAAAACGCAAAAGATTTCAAATTAAAAACATTTATTTGGTTAGGCTGTCAGTCGATGCGCTTTGCCCATAAAGTAGTGCCTCTTTCGCAACAGCTCATGCAAGACGTATTGCGTATTGGCGTAAAACCACACAAAACGTTGTATATACAAAACGGCGTTGATTTATCTGAGGTCGAAGCGGAGCCTGTCCCTACTCGCGCTGAGCCAAACAAAAAGCGCATTGGCTTTGTAGGGCAAATGATTAGCCGAAAGAACATTCGCGATATTCTCGATATTTTTGAGGTGCTGCACAAAGAGCACCCAGAGACTGAGTTAATTCTGCTTGGTGATGGCGACGCCAGGCAAGAGCTGGAACTTCACAGCCAATCATTATCGAGCCAAGACGCCATCCAATTTCTAGGTTTTCGCGATGACAGATTAAGCCTTTTAAAGTCATTTGACTTATTCGTTATGACATCGACTCTTGAAGGTATCCCTAGGTGTCTCATGGAAGCCACCGCTGCCAGCATTCCGGTGGCCGCTTATGATATCGCCGGTATAGATCAATTAATTAGCCATGAAGAAACAGGATTACTTGCCCCGTTAGGTGACAAGCAAACCCTAAAAACCTATTGGGAAAAGCTGTTATACAACCAAGCATTTGCTTCACAAATGGCTGAAAACGCGAAAAAATTCGTATACGATAACTACTCGGCTCAGCGTATGGCAGCCCAATACAGTGATTTGTTTGAAGAAATGACAAAGGATAGTTAATGCAACAAAGCAAATCGAAGCCCATTATTTTCATATTATCTATAGATACCGAAGAAGAGTGGGATTGGTCAGGTGCGTTTCCGCAGCACAATGCTGACGTGAATAACGTTGCGTTGCTGCCCTCTTTTCATAAACATTTGGCCGCCCTCGGGCTTCGCCCTACATATCTTGTAGATTATGCGGTCGCGGACTGCCCCACTGCAGCATCAACCATGCGAGAAATTATTGCCAAGGAAAATTGCGAAATTGGTGCTCATTTACATCCCTGGTGTAATCCGCCTTATTTTGGACCGGCGACAGATGAGAGCTCGCATGTTGTGAACTTGCCAAAAGAACACGTATCTCAAAAGTTGAACGTGTTAATGCAGCGCATCGAAGAGCAATTTTCAATAAAAGCAAAATCTTTTCGCACAGGGCGCTGGGGTATTGATTCAACCGTTATCAAGCTGTTAGCCGAAGCAGGAATTACCGTCGACTCCAGTGTGTACCCGTTTTACAGTAACGATTACTTCAGCTGCATTGGGGCGCCGTCGCTTCCGTACTGGCCGGATTTAGCGTCTCCCCTTGAAACATCTAGCCAAAGAAATCTTTTTGAATTACCGGTCACCGTTGGTTTCAACCGTCCTAACTTCTCTATGTGGAACGACATACACAGTAAGTTTGCGACACCTCCCTACAGTTGGACGCGTTTTAACGGTATCGCATGGCATACGAACTTTTTACGCAAACAGTATTTATGCCCCGAACTATCGGCGCCTAAAGATATGCTTTCTCTATGTGAAACGGTCATAAATAAAGACTATCCAGTACTGCACATGTACATGCACAGCTCAAGCTTGCTAGATAACAATAACAGCTTATTGGGCAACCGAAACGCCTACGAGTTTATCTGTGAATCCATCAGTGAGGTCGTTAAAACCTTGAGTGAAAAATACGCACTAGACTTTTGTACTTTGTCCGAGGCTGCAATCAAATTACAGCAGCAAACGGAGCAAGAAAACACATGACGATACAAGTTCGCTTCGTCAAACAAACCGATCACTTAATTTGGAATGAATACGTCAAAGCCCATCCAAACGCCACGCCTTATCATCATTTCGGCTGGTTGCAGAGCGTTGAACAAGCTTATCAGCACAAAAATATTGGCGCCATAGCACTCGAAGATGGGCGCGTAGTGGGCGTGTTACCTAGCATAGAAATGCGTAGGCCTCTGCTACGGCCGTTCATTTGTGCACTTCCTTATTGCGATCTAGGATTTGTCTTAGCAAATGACAGCGCAATAGAAGATAAGCTATTAGCTTTTATGCGTGAACATTTAGCGCATATAAATGGCCAGTCTCTGGCGCTTAGAGGCTATATAAATGAGCCTGCTTCTAAGGCTCAAATGGAAGGGCAAAAAGTCCGCATGCTGCTACCTTTGCCCTCGAGCAGTGAAGAACTACTAAGTGGATTTAAGTCAAAGTTACGCAGTCAAATTCGTAAGTCAGAAAAGAATGGCTTACGTTTTGAAATTCATAGAAATGGTTCAGGATTAAGTGATTTTTACCACATTTTTGCAATTAATATGCGCAAGCTAGGATCTCCGGTGCACAGCAAAAAGTGGTTTGAGCGCATATTTGAAAACTATAAAGAAAACAGTATATTATCCGTGGTTTACAGTGAGAACGTCCCCGTAGGTGCTGGCATCACTTTGTCATCAGGAGGGGTCACTTGTATTCCTTGGGCATCGACGGTTGCAGAATATAATAGGCTCGCTCCCAACATGATGTTGTATTGGTCACTGTTAAAAGAAGCCTGTGATAATAATATGCAGTGTTTTGATTTTGGGCGCTCGACATTTAACGAGGGTACCTATCGCTTTAAGGCGCAGTGGGGAGCAGCACCGCAATTGCTAAATTGGTATGATGCGGCAAGCGAATCTAGGCAAGACTTCAGCAATCAGGAAAACGACGAGTGCGAAAACGCACCACAGGGTAAAATAAGGCCCATGGTTGAAAAAGTCTGGGCGAAATTACCTTTGAATGTAACGACCACTCTGGGTCCTAAAATTCGTAAACATATCAGTTTATAAGCGAGAGTATCCATTTGGTCATATCCATCTGGGGCCAAACAACAAAGAACATTAACAACAAGGCCTAACGATCTATGTGCGGTATTGCAGGGTTTACACAATTTAGTGGGTACATGGGTAACCAGCAAACCCTTAAGAAAATGGGTGACAGTATATATCACCGTGGCCCAGATGCCGGAGGTGAATACATAGACGATCACGTTGGTTTGGCGCACCGCCGCCTAGCCATAATTGACTTGTCAGAAGCGGGAGTGCAGCCCATGTATTCCCACGACAAGCGGTATATCATTGCCTTTAACGGGGAAATATATAACTTTCAGGAGCTGCGTGACGCGCTTTCCAAAGAAGGCTACCCATTTAAAACCCACACAGACACCGAAGTTATTCTCGCTTTATACGCGGCTCATGGTGAAAGCATGCTTAGCATGCTAAATGGCATGTTCGCTTTCGCATTATGGGACACCACCACCAAGCGTTTGCTAGTTGCTCGGGATCGTATGGGCAAAAAACCGCTTTATTATCTTAAAACTGACAGCCAGTTTGCTTTTGCTTCTGAAATTAAAGCGTTGTTGACCCTTCCTGATGTATCAAGGGAAGTCAGGCTTGACGCAGTGCACGACTTCTTTGCTTACCAGTATGTGCCCGACCCGAAAACGATTTTTACCGATATTCATAAATTGCCCCCGGCTCACTACATGTGGGTATCGCAAGAAGGCATTCAGATTGAACAATATTGGGATGTTTCTTTTAAACAAACCAGTGATAAATCCCAAGTTGAGCTGACAAAAGCACTGTACGATTTAGCGGCAGAAAAAACCTGTTCACGCATGGTCAGTGATGTACCTTTAGGGGCATTTCTAAGTGGCGGAATCGACTCTAGCGGTGTGGTCGCTATGATGGCGCTCAACAGCCCGACTCCCGTTAAAACCTGCTCAATTGGATTTGATGAAAAGCGATTCAATGAAACCGAGTTTGCGAAAATAGTCGCTGATAAATATAACACCGAACACCACGAATTTACCGTTCACCAGAATGTAAAAGATAACCTCGAAGAGATTGTTGGTTATTTCGATGAACCCTTTGCCGATCCATCCCTAGTACCTACCTATTTTGTTTCTCAATTAGCGCGCTCTCAAGTCACGGTAGCGATTGCCGGTGACGGGGGCGACGAAGTGTTCGCCGGCTATGAAAAATACACCACAGACGCACTAGAAAACAAATTGCGTGAGCGTTTTCCTGAAGCCCTACGTAAAAAAGTGTTCCCTAAACTGGCAAATCTGTTTGCCAAAAGTGAGCACCCACTTTTTAGAAAAGCAAAGTCACTGCTGACAAGCTTAAGCCTAGACCCCGCCATGGGTTTCTATATCACCAATTCGATGATTGATGATCGCCTTTGGCAGCGTTTGGCCACACCGGAGACGAAAACAAAACTAGGGGCTTATCATCCAAGCGAAGTGACTCTAGAAAATTATAATAAAGCCGATGGCAATGACCATCTATCTAAGATTCTGTACACCGACATGAAAACCTACTTACCAGGGGGGATTTTAGTCAAGGTCGATCGCATGAGTATGGCCCACTCATTAGAAGTACGTGCACCACTGCTAGATAAAGACGTGGTTGAATTTTCCGCAACCCTGCCGTCTGATTTAAAATACCGGGATGGCGAGAAAAAGTTCATCCTCAAAGAAGCATTCAAACCCGTGTTGCCAGACGATATCCTATATCGTAAGAAGATGGGCTTTTCCGTTCCCCTGGCCACCTGGCTTAGAGAAGAAATTAAAGAACTAACGGAAGACTACCTGTTCAGCAAAGCGCAAGGTATACAGCAATATTTTGATATGGATGTGGTTAAACAACTTTGGCAACAACACCAAGAAGAAAAAGCCGATCACAGTACCGTATTGTGGAGCATGTTAATGTTTCAAATGTGGTGGTTCCGCTATATTCAATCACAACAAGAAACCCCAAATCCGATGGTGAACTAGATTTTGATGAATATTCTTCACCTCACTTATGATATGCGCATAGGCGGCACCGAGCAGGTTATTAAAAACCTTATTTTAGGCACTGATGCCTCACGTTTCACTATGTCGGTTTTGTGTATCGAATCCCCTCTAGGTCCATTTGCTGAAGACTTAGTTAATCAGGGGATTCACATAGAAGCCCTAAGCCGCAAACCCGGCTTTGATGCCAGCCTGATAAGTCAAATACGTCAACACATCAAAGCGCACAAGATTGATATTATCCATTGTCACCAATATACCCCGTACGTTTATGGTGCATTAGGTGCGCTAATGACCCCAGCGAAAGTGATTTTCACCGAACATGGCCGTTTTTATCCTGATTCTACCACTTGGAAGCGTAAGGTAATTAACCCCCTCTTGCAGCGATTCACTCATGCAACGACGGCGATATCAGCGGCAACACGAGACGCTCTGGTAGAATTCGAGTTTATCCCCAAACGCGATATTGAAGTGATATACAACGGCATTATCGGCGTTGAACCGGAACCGTCGCAATTAGAAAGCTTGAAACAACAATATCCCATAGCAGAGCAATGCACTCTCTTCGGCACGATTGCGCGGCTAGACCCAATAAAAAACCACAGCATGATGCTGCGCGCTTTCAAACGTGTCATTGAAAATGGCATAAACACCAAATTGATGATTGTAGGCGATGGTGATGAGCGAGCAAATACTGAAGCGCTGATAAACGAACTTGATTTATCCCAACACGTATTCATGACTGGGTATGAGCCAAAGCCCCATGGTCATTTGGCATTAATGGACATCTATTTACTGCCATCACTAAGTGAAGGCACTTCCATGACACTACTAGAAGCCATGTCTTTGGGTAAACCTTGTATTGTGACTCACGCAGGCGGCAATCCAGAAATCGTAATACAAAATGAAACAGGGTTCGTCACGCCAAATGACGACGAACAGGCATTTGCCGATGCAATGATAACGCTTGCACAAAACAAACCACTACAAGAAGCGTTTGGTCGCGCGTCAAAAGAGCGATTTATAAATACATTCGGTATTAACAATATGACCCTCGAATATGAACGGCTTTATTTGCGATTACTTTCAGGTAGTCAGGAATAGACTATGAAGAAAACACTTAAAAAAGTAATGGTCAATGTGGCTGCAAAACTATTGCAACAGCCCTCAATAGAAAAACAGCTTGAGGACAATATGCTGCAATGTGCCCGATCCTTGCCTTCACTAAATAACATACCCTCACCATATGCATTAGAGCCAACGACACCTATTAGTAGAACCTCTGAGCGAGACGATATTATTTTTATCACCAGCCGCTTTAGAAGTGGTTCAACGCTTCTGTGGAACCTGTTTAGGCAGACCCCAAATTGCAGTGCCTACTATGAGCCATTTAACGAGCGACAATGGTTCAATGAAAAACTACGCGGCGACAATGTTGATAATACGCATCGGGGCGTAGATGATTATTGGGCAGAATACGATGGGCTTAATCAGTTAAGTAACACCTACAACGAAGATTGGATCCGTAAAAACTTATATATGTCAGCCCAGTCATGGGAGCCGCAGATGAAACTATTTATTGAGCAAATGGTTGAAGCTGCGCCAGGGCGCCCCGTATTGCAATTTAATCGTATCGATTTTCGTCTGCCCTGGATAAAACAGCACTTCCCTAACGCAAAAATTTTACATCTGTACCGCCACCCAAGAGATCAATGGTGCTCATTTCTGACTGATCAGCACCTGATGAATAAAGATGATGTTCAGCATACTTATCGAGATGCTTTCTATTTAGACGTGTGGTGTCGCGATCTGGCAAAACATTATCCTGTGCTGGACAAAAGAAACACACCTCATCCTTATCAGCGCTTTTATTATTTGTGGAAACTTTCCTATCTATATGGTCTAACACTTTCAGATATGAGTTTTAGTTTTGAAAATCTCACAACCACTCCTGAAACAGTCATTTCAGATATGTTTAATAAATTAACTATGGACACGAGTAACGTTGAATCCTTAGTCAGCGTCATTAAAGCGCCTCCGGCTGAGCGCTGGCGTAAATACGCCGATGAAAGCTGGTTTGCCAAACACGAACATATATGTGAACAGAATTTGTCAGTGATGCTCAATGAGCGCCCAATCCCGGAACAATTACGATGAAAAAAACCTTATTATTGAGTGAAATATTTCCCCCCGTTAAGGGTGGGACTGGCCGTTGGTTCTGGGAAGTCTACACACGCATAGCAAAAGGTGATGTGGTTGTAGCTGCAGGGCAAGATGATAAAAGCGATGACGTCGATACTACGAGTCCACTCAAAACATATCGCTTACCACTTAGCTCATGGAGCTGGGGCTTGAAAAGCCTAACGGGACTAAAGTACTACTTTCGCGCATTACGTGCCGTACTAAAAGTCATTAAGCAAAATGACATCGAGATCATTCACTGCGGACGCTGTTTACCCGAAGGTTTTATTGGTTTCCTTATCAGTAAAATAAAGGGTATCCCGTATATTTGCTATGTTCACGGTGAGGATGTGGAAACAGCAGCGACCAGCCGAGAATTAAGCTGGATTGTTAATAAAGCACTTGGTGGCGCGACTCGACTTATCGCTAATAGCCAGAATACGGCTGACATATTACTCGATAAATGGCAAACCGATCCCGCAAAAACCATGGTATTCAATCCCGGTGTAGACGCAAGTTTATTCATCCCCGCCCCTGCCTCACAAGAGGTAAAGTCACAATTGGGTTGGGAAAATCAAAAGGTGATTCTCACTGTTGGTCGCCTACAGGAGCGCAAAGGGCATGACAAACTTATTGAAGCATTACCCCACATCATAGAGCGAGTCCCAAACGCTTTATACGCAATTATAGGCGATGGTGAGCGAAAGGCGGCTTTGCATACGCTTGTGCAGAAGCTAAACCTTGAAGCGCACGTCTTATTCATGTCTGAGCTGGATGATGAACAAATGATCCAGTGCTACCAACAGTGTGACGTATTTGTTTTACCGAATCGCACCGTAGGCAGCGATATCGAAGGTTTCGGTATGGTGCTAGTAGAAGCGCAAGCATGTGAACGCCCCGTCATCGCTGGGGACTCAGGAGGCACATCTGAAACCATGTTACTAGGCGAGACGGGTTATATCGTCGATTGCACCGAGCCTCAAGCACTAGTTGGTAAGATATGCGACCTACTCGAAAACGATACCCTAAGAGAAAGTATGGGCAAAGCAGGCAGGAAGCACGTTCAACAAACCTTGGATTGGCCAGTCCTTAGCCAAGCGCTAAAAGATGAGTTTGATATATTATAGTAGGTTCACAGATTACTTGCAGGTACACATCAAGTCAGCGTAAATAAAAGCCATCTATTCATTTTCTTAAATGAATAGATATTGCAGTAAAAGAAATGTCATTTCAGCCCGTCTAAATTTAAATTTCAATACCCGAAACTATTAATTGTTCTAGCACATATACGGGTTATTAAGTCGTAGTTTTTCTTTCCAAAAAAATCTTCGATTAATATTTTGTGGTCGCCCTTGGGCTGAAATTGCTTATTCTCAATGATAGATGTATCTTTCAAGCACGGCAGACCCATATCCTCTAGTGTCTTTTTTATATATTGGCTTTTGTCTACTTTGAAGTCTTCGTATCTAATTAGCTTTATATTGCTATTGTGATTTAAGTAAGACAAGGTTGCTTCTTCAATCCTAGTCGCTAACCTTTCAACAATCGACATGTCATCGCTGACGGTAGGGCTGCCGTTAATGATGTAATCCCAATTCGCTGTAGGTTTAGTTAAATTTTCACAGGAAATTTTGCTTAACTCAGTAGTACCTTCAATTGATAACCTATTGAAAATTGAACGTATTATTTGATGAGGCTCTCTTGCTATAAAAACGAATTTTGCAGATGGATAAAGTTTAAAAACCTTATCAATAGATAAAACGTAGTCTGGGTCTTTAACTACTTGTTGAAAAAAAAGCTTCGGATTTTTCTTCGCAATATGAATAAAGTCATTCGAGTTGTCGAAGAAAACACGCAAAAAATTTGAGTTAGATGGCGCCATTTCATAAATCGGATCGCTTGAAAACGACATGTTCGCACTGTGGGCTAATAAAGACGCTATAGCTGTAGTACCTGTTTTTTGATGTCCTAATACTACGAGCTTTGTATTATTACTCTTGTAGACATAAGCCCTTAAGATGTTAATTACCTTTGTAAGAATTTCCATAAATATCTCTGCCTAAAATAAACATTGCAAATAAAAAGTTTCAGCGATCCCCTACCGGCCAGCCAAATTTCTTTACCATTTTCTTTATATTTTCATCATTTTTATTATTTTTTACATTCTGGTTAATTAGCCCTACTTTCTGAGAGCTAGGCCAACAAATAACTTTGAAATCTTTTCGAGTCTTTTTAGTAGTACTATAATTTAATCTCGCCATCCAAAATAACCAAATATCATCTGTCATTGGGCTTTCTTTGAGAAAAATATCTCTGCAGGTCACTCGTTTATCAAGACAATTAGGAGGATATAACACCCCGCCCGCCCCAACCGGGAATCCTAGCCATCTATCTACATTATTTTTCTTACAACTTTCCCAGTCATCGTAACGCTTAACTTCTCTGTCGGTGTTTTCATATGTAATTTCGTGCGCTATGTAACAAATAACTTCGTTGTTATTACCTTCATACTCACTCAATAGGTTTGATAGCCACCAGCGGGGGTAATAGACATCATCATCAGCAGTTACAATAAAGCAATCATTGTAGTTCTCTAATGTAGGAATTATTTTCTTGTAGGGTCCTGTATCATCTGTCGTACATATCCTAAATATTGTCCCTTCGGTGTTTACTATTCCCTGTAGTTTCAATATTTCACTCGGTAAAAACTCATAGTCACTTCCTGACACCCATAATAAAATCTCATTGGCGGCTATCTTTTGCTGAAGTAACGATAATATCGTGGGATACAGCGTTGAAAACCTTGGCTTGTAGGAGGTTAGCGAAATAACAAGCTTATTAGGGAGTTGATGCTTGGTTGATTTATTAGTACTTCTTAAAAGCACTTTCACTTTCCGTATGTAAATTTCAGCAAGAAGCCTACTAACATACCAGTTAGTTTTAATCTTAATTTTTGACAACATTCAAATTCCTGGCAACGTTAGCAATGACGGCCTTCAACACATAAGCATTGAGAGGGATTTCGTAACAAAGGCGCTTGCTCATGCATGTAAAGGTAAATTAATACAAGTTATAGCCAAAAAGACTTCATCGTGGCTATCCGCTTATACTCGCGATCCAAGACTTCATCAAACGTAACTTTTCAACTAACCGCTCAAGCATTGACGCTCTGCGTTCTTGCAAGGTAGTAATCGAAAATCGAGTGAAAAACGCGCTGTTTAAATTTCGACTGCCAAACGGAATCTTAGTATTCGATTCATTTGCCCCAGTGTTGATTTTCCAACATGTTAATGGGCGTAATATTTTTTGTAAGGGCAGCCCCAGTGATGCCATAAAGGTTCTCACATCGATATGATCTCCCAATACGTATACCAATACATATTCGTCGCAAGCGTTCAAAAAGCCTTCATGGGTAGTTATATTCTCACCTTTCGATGTATCGGTAAACAATTTATCCGTCAGAGTACTAGCCGACAGAATCAAGCTACTACCACAATAGCGATTAAAACCATACTTTTCTTGGACTTTTCGATTATTCATATCCAACAAGTAACCTTTTTCGAGCCAGTACCCGCCTGGCGATTTAGACCAATCTTGTTGGTGTAAATATTCTACACAATCATTGCTGACAAGATCATCCGCATCTAAGAGAAAAAAGTAGTCAGGATTAATCTCATTATTTGCAGTTTGTATTGCATAAGCGCGTTTCACCCCTTTGTCGAGAAGCACCTCTTTACGGCTCTTAGGCAATGGGCAGTCGATAGTACAAAAACGCACTTTGCTGGTATCGAACTCTAAATCAGGAACTACGTTACAGCCTATATAGACGCGATAATTTTCATTCGTTTGATTTGCAAGTGATAGCAGTGTCGCATTGAGTAACTCAAGAACATGCCGGTAGTTTTTAGTAGAATCTGGATGACGAAATGCGATGATAAATGCGATCATGAAATTACTCTTTTAATTATTTTTGACATAGATACTGTGCTTAATTTATCCACTAGGCGTAGGTTGATATAGACCAGAAAATACAATGAATTCATTAGGTAGAAAAAAGGTTTTGAGATTTTTTCAGGTAACTCGGCATTCTGGCATGCATTAATGTAACTTGCCCCAACAATTTTCATGTCCACTCGCCAACGCTCAGCATCACAAAACCTTTCAACTTTTTGTCTATACTGGTTAGAAAGCAAATATTCTAATTCCGTTAACTTAGCGACCTGTAAACCATGCTGTTTAAAGTATTTAAACGAATACGAACTCTCAGAGCACGCAAAAGGTAGTTTATTATATATAAACTGCTGTGCTTTCGTGGGAGGCTTTAAACTATATGCGAACGAATCTATTTTCGTGTCAAAAGCGGCAACACAAGTTTTCATAAGCTCCGCTTGCTTTTGCTCAGTCCATTGTTCTACATACACATCACTAATGGTAGCGGCGTCTTCTGTTTTATTGGCTACTGTGTAAGGAATTCGAATTTTATGTAAACTTTTTTCAAGATAGTCCTCATATGCAGGCAGTTTTTCTAAATCTGTAAGAGCTCTAATTTGTATATTTAGGTTACTTTCTTTGACAAAGTAAATAAGACTGGGAATATATTCCAAATGCCCTATCCACAAAAGAGACTGCTCCTTGGGGGACTTGGAGTCTCGCGTAACCTGGTATTTCAAATAGTGCTCAATAGGAAACTGAGGTGCAGATGCTGTTTTTACAACTAATTCTCCCACCCTATCATTATGCACAAGAAAGCCTGAAAATAGCTTGAGTCGCTCTTTGTACTGCCAATAGACATAAGGGGAGTGAAAAACGTCAACAGGGGCATATAGCACCTTTATGCCCGCCTCAACCTTATCTAAAAGCCACTCTACGGTGGGCATTATTTTAACGACGATAACGTATTGAGTAGCTATAGGAGAATCAAAACAGCTAAACTTCTCTATTTTAATGTTCTGCTGCATTAAGTGATTCGCCACGTCTTCACCAACCCAATTGCTTGAAGGTAGGCCAACTAGAGGCCCTATTGCTATTGAGCCATTAAAATCCTTTATTATTTCTTGAGTATTTTCCATAGTATTACTCTAGGTTACTTTTAGCTCAATCTCTTGCGTCTTAAGAAGCTTTTTATCACGGCTAAATAAGACAAAAATAGCTGACACTCGTAACGTTTCCTACTTAAGTAAACTAGAAGCAATAGCACCAAAGAATAAACTGCTGAAAAGGTACTACAACCCAAAATTAACCTAGTGAGCCAGAAATGCTCAGTCAGATCGACCCCCATAAGGCATACTACAGCTACTCCAGCCGCTATAAATGGCAGCATGAATAAGAACATATCCGAAAGTTTGAACAAACTGTACTTTAACTGAAAATAGGAAGCAAAAATGAGTATGCTCATAGTGGAGATAAAAACTCGAGTTAGCGAGAACTCTTCTAAATTTCCACCTATAATCAAATATAAAATAGCTAACGTAATGAAAGTCATTGTTATTTGATAGAATACTATAGGTTTGTAACCCCCTTCAGCCAAAACGTATTCAGATAAGACTTTAAACAATACGCCTGGGACCATCATAAAAGCTAGAATTGAAAAAATATAGGAATGTTCGACCCACTTCTCCCCCAACATTAATAGCACGATTTCCTTATCAAAGTATGCCATCATGGCCGTTAGCGGTACTACAAGAGAAAGCAGTAGCAATAGCACTGTATTCATCTGATAGGGCTGAAAATCATCTTCTCGAATAGCCTCAGAAAAAGTCGCCAAAAGAGGGTCAGTGGCTGGGTTTATAAGCTGAGTGAGTGGCATGCTGGATAAACTTTTAAATATCGAATACACACCTATCATTTCAAGGTTGAAATACTTCGCCACCAAGATTGAGTCCCCCTCCCCTCTAGCGAAACCCACTAAACTATTAACCACTACCCATTGTGAAAACCTCACCTGTGATCCTATATTGCTTAGCCTAAACTTTCGCTTATGGGTGCATACGAAATTCGAAAAGATACTTGGAAGTAAATATTGAAGAACTAACCCGTAGAGCATTGCCCAATAACTTCGATCAAAATACGCAATAATTAAAACGGTCGTAAAAGAAATCAGCTTGGAAGTAATATCGATTTTGAACAAGGGCTTGTAATTCAAATCTCTAGAAAATAGCCAAATACCTGGGTTTGATATCAAGCCAACGATAAGAATAATAGACAGAAACCGCAGAGGGTTTTCTATCTCAGGTTTATCCATAAATGCGGCAATTTCAGGGGTAAAAATAAAAAATACTAACCATATTAAACCTTTGATTAAAATATTCAGCGTCCAAGCGGTATTGATTAGATCATCATCAACTTTCTTTGCTCTGATAATGTATTGCTTAGCGCCAACATCGCTAAGTGAATTGAATAGAAATACCGCTAATGTACAAATTGAAACTAAACCAAAATCTTCTGGAGTGAGGATTCGCGCTAAGATCAACATGCTAATCATGCCCAAGCCACGTTGAACTAATTTAGTAGTCCCCGTGTAGAAGATACTGGTAACTGTTTTGCCTGTTAACGACATAATAAAATATCTGTTTCATTCAGCTTAATTAGATTAGAAAGAAACTGAGACGACGCATTGATATTCAATTCTATGTTCAACGTCTAACTTCCTAATATTTAAGTGAATGATTGATAGGGTAAATGCAGTCTTTAAGCGCCATATAACTATTGGCGTAAAACGCTTCATCTCGCTCCAAGTAAGTCATGCCATGCAAATCATTCACTTTAATATCTAAATCACAGTGCCAAGGGCGTCCTTGCGCCAACTCGTATGACTTAATCACATCGCTCATTATTCTGGTGCCAACTTGGCAATTGCGATTTTGCATCACGTACAAATTAGGGGACATTTCACTAGCACGTGAAATAATCGTTCTATATACAGTCTCAAAATTATCTTCATCAGCAAAGTAGCCAGTTTGAGGGTTTATGAAATCGTACTCTTCTCCATAATTGTGCCCTTTACGCATAATGACGGGCGTACCACAAAACATACCTTCGATGATCGCCCGATTATTACCTTCAAACTTAGACCAAAGCACATTCACCTTTGCCCGCTTCTGTAAAGCGGAAACTTCTTGAGGTGTTATCCATTCAAAGATTTCGATATTTTTCTCTACATTGTGAAGAGATGCTAGTTCAAGGATTTGTTCTTTCGACATATCAACAGGGTAACCAACCAAGACTATTTTGAGTCGCGGATTACTTTTGACCAAAGGGGTAATAGCTTTAAAAAATGCACCGTGGCGCTTAAATTTGGCCCACGCAGCTACCATCAAGAGATCAATGTCTCGCTCACCTGATGTTGGAGGAACAAAGTTATTGTGATTGATGAACCAACTTGGTCCCACTTCAATGGGAATTATATTGCTATTAAGCTTTTCGATAAATTGCTTATCTCTTTTTTCATAAACCTGAAGAAATATCGGCACATCAAGCAACGTATAGGCAAGAATATTTTCTTCGCAAAAGCCAGCCCAACTCGGCTCTAAAATAATATTGAATTTTTTAGCCACTCGCTCTATGTCAAAAAATCTAAGAAATAATGGGAAATAATAACTGTAATTAATAATTAACGCCCCTTTTTCTTCTTCTTGAGGTTTCTTTAGCACAGTGATGATACCGTTTAGCATAGCCTCAGGTTGCTTAAAAAATTTCTCTGTGTTTTTCAAAGGGGGTAAGTCATTAATAAATTGTTGTGTAATCGCGCGCCCTAAATGTGGGTTCATTTTAAAATAGTAAAGGGCAACACTAAGCCCCAACTGTTCGCTTTTTGCCCATCCTGTGCGGTAAATATTACTTGCAACTTTAAACGCTAAACTATGTATATTTAGTTTTTGCAAAAGTGAAATGATGCCATGGCTAGCTAGAACGAGAGGATACTTGAGGTGGTTATAATCGTACTTAATAAATTCTACAATACGATTTAGTAGCAAATTTATCCTTAATTTTACATTCATTTTCGATATCCTAAATGTGGCATTTCCACTTAAATATTGCTTTATGTGATGTGTTAGAAATTAACGTTATCATTTAATTTATAAGCTCGACCAGAGGCATTTTATTGATTAATACTCATTGCTGACTACAACTATTCGTAGAGTACGCAACTTACTGCCCCAAACATCAATCTCTACTCTTAATAACACGCGCTGGATTCCCAGCCACTATTGAATTATCAGGAATGTCACTAGACACCACTGAGCCGGCCCCTACTATGCAATTAGCGCCAATATTCGCCATTATCATTGCGCCGTTTCCGATCCAACAATTCTGACCTATTCTGACTTTGTGAAATGTACCGCCTTGCTCTTTAATAGGCCGTGTTAAATCGCTAAAATTGTGTTGTTCTTTTCCACTCATAACGTGTACACCACTCCCTAAAAGAGAGTTTTTCTCAATGCGACAGCGGCCAATATTACTTTGAGGGCCAATATAAACACCTTCGGCTATTTCGGTGTCTTTTTGCGAAAGTAGAACTAAAAAAGAAATCACTGCGTCTGGGCTACAACGGGTTAAAGTAAATCGATAAAAACCAGCTCGTAAATAAACGCCAGGTTTGCCAGGTAACAAACTTAAAAATTGACTAAAACTCGTCAATAAGCCGTCATTGTTAAACAGAGAACCCAGTAAGATGTACATCAAGCTCAAAGGCGAAATCACCACAGCCGAGGCAAAGAAAACAATATGTTTAAGAACGCTTTTCATTTACATCCTCTTGGGTAAATAAAAAGCGGTTAAGGGGGGCTAACTGTCCCTCCCAAGAATACTCTTGCTGAATAAGCTGTAAAGCCGCAGCCCCAATACGTCTAGTCAATTCACTGTCTGTAGCTAAACGGTTTATCTGTTCAATAAACTCAGTTGGTGTGGATGCAAGCAAAATACTCTTTTCAGCCACGCAATTGATACCTTCAGCGCCCATAGGAGTAGAAATAACCGGAAGAGCACATGAAAAGGCTTGAAGGACTTTATTCTGCACTCCCCTTGCTAATCGAAATGGGGCAATGAAAATATCCGCGGCTTGATAATAAGGTAAAATATCCTCAACAAATCCGGTCACTTCTACCCCTTGATTTCGAGTTAACAACTCAACTTCTTTAACAGGGTTCATACCGGCTATTACAAACTTAGCTTGAGGGAATTGAGCTATGATCGTCGGCCAACAATTTTTTACGAACCACATAACAGCATCTGCATTGGGTTTGTAATCCATAACACCCGTGAACAAAAGCACTGGTTGCGCGTTTTGTGTTTTAGTAACTGGGGGGTAGAAACTACTTGTATCCAACCCATTCCCTAGGACTTCGACGTTATTGCAGTCCAATACCCTGTCTTTAAATAATTTCACTTCAGCTTGTGCAATGAGATAGCACTTATCAAAATGTTCAGCAGTTTGACGTTCAAATTGAGACACTAACCTCTGTTCTCTAGCGTATACCCAAGACATAGGGAAGCGGCTAGTGTCTTGATACTGCGCCCACTTATCAGAATCAACGTCCATGAAATCCATAATCAATACAGGGCTACGCTGTTTACTCTCAAGTGGGTGACTATTGAAGATATATTCCGCCATGGAAGAAGCAGTACAAAGAATGGCGTCAACCTGATTTTCAACAATGAAGCGGTCAAAACTGTTTTGTAATGACTCAACGTAAAAATTTGCAACACTAAAAGATTTACCGGTCAAAAGAGCAGATAACAATCTGAATAACTTTGTAGGCAAACGAAAAGCCCGAGTACTTATGCGGCTACTATTTTCTAATGAAGTAAAGTACGTCAGTTCATTATCGGAATCATAGGGAGAAAACAAGTGAATTTCATGGCCTAAAGAAGCAAGAAATTTCACTTGGTTATAGGTCCTAATTTTCTCCCCTTTGTTCGCAGGAAATGGGACTCGGTGGGCCAAAACAACAATTTTCATATTTAAATTTTAATACTTGGTTGTCCGTATATTATTGCTTCGGACATCTCATTTATGTGTCGGTTTTTACGCAAGATATCACGCAAAACCTCTTAAATTTCTAAAGGTCTTATCGTTTATTTATTCTATGCATAAGAGCCTATATGTGCGATAACCGCCGCTTCATACTTGCTTAGTATGAATCCCCCAAGCTCAACCGTGTTACCTCGTGCAAAGTCTTGCTTGACTATCTCTGAACTTTTTACAGTCACATGCTCGCGGTTACGCAGCTCAATATATTCATAAGGAGTTTGAGTGAATAGAGTTATCCAAGCAGCATAAAATTCTGCGTAGTTGTTGCCGAAGGAGGTAAGGTTAGCACTTTTATCATTCGCGCCTGAGTAAAGCAGCTTTGATTGCGCACTAGTAGCAAAAGGCAATATTCCTGAGAAAATACATAGTTTTCTTCTAGTCTTATCTATTCCTGTCAATTTTTTCTGCGTACTCATACTGACGCTTCCTCTAAGAGATGCTCTGCTAATCTTATCGTCAATGCTGCTATTGTCAGTGTAGGAGGAACGTGACTTCCGGTTGGGAACACTGAACTTCCCGCTATATAAAAGTTGTTCGTATTAAACACTTTTAAATTTCGATCGACTACACCGCTATCCTCATTTATTGCCATTCTAGTCGTTCCCATATGATGATGACTAAAAAACAGTTTATCGGTCCGTAAGCGCTCTTCGTATTCTCTCATGACCTTTAAACGACCTAAATTCAGACGCCCTAACTCTTTACCCATCACTTCAAGGGCTCCCCACATGCGAGCAACGTCATCATCATGTAAAGTCCAATCGATCAGAATTTTTTTCATTCCCAGCGCGTCAACTTCATCCGAAAGGTAAACTCTGTTGTCGTGTTTGGGCGTTTGCTCAATCATGATAGGCAGATCATACCCCCCAAAGTCGTCGGAATAATCAAACAATTTATCGCCAAACGCCTTTCTTGAGATTGCCTCAGTTACCATATCAATATCAGACAGGACGTTTACAACATGCTGCCCGAAATTGTCTGGAAGTTCTTTTTCCTCCCATGCTGTTCCAAGTACATGGAAAGACTCAATACCTTCAGAGATAACATAGTGAGAAGCAGGCGCTAGCGGAACTCTAATATTGCTCAGTTTTTTAGCGTTCAATGCTTCTTCGCTGATCTCGATAAACCCATTGAGGAGCCGGTCACCAACCTCTTTCCTCATAGTGTAGAGCGACAATTTTTCCTTGTCTTCAGGATACAGTTTGGCCGCTCTTAGCACTGGATGATCCATAAAGTATCTGCCAACGCTGTCGGAGGTGTTACCCAGTAAGTTTTCGTATTTCTCATTAAATACGAGCATTAATCGCGCGTTTTCAATACCTCCCAAACACAATATAAACCGGTCTGCTGTGACTAATTGCCTGACACCGGAGTAATTAGTAAAGGTTATTTGTTTTACATCTGAAGTTACTTTATCAAACTCTAAATCAATTAAATTGGCATTTTTAAAGATTGTTACATTGCTCGCTTCAACAAGTGGCTGGCCATACTTTGTAAAAAAATGCACAGGTGGGATTGCTGCTTTCACTATATTCGAGCCAATCATAATAGATTCTCGCAAAACATCCGTTTGCTCTAACGTCTGCGCCCAATACTTAGTTTCATAGCCATCGTTTCCTGTACCGCAATATTGCGCCGCACGCTTATAAAATGGCTCAACATCTTTGTATTCAATCGGCCAGCCACTGTGCTCAATCCACGATTTAACTTTAAAGTCACTCGGTTTAAATTCTGAGGTGCTATTTTCCCAATGGTTACTAGAACCTCCTAAAAAGCGCAGCCTGTTGTATGTAGTATCCTCATACGTCTTTGGCTTTTCAGACGGGGTGTAAAGACTTTGCGACTCCATGGTGAATGTTTCATCACCACCTTCAACAATACACACCGATTTTCCGCTGGCTAATAATTCGTTCGCTAGTGTGATACCAGCCACTCCACCGCCGAGAATGCAATATTGAAATCGGTGTTCCTGTGTTTCCGACAGGGTATTAGCATCAGTAATCATGACTTTCCTTTCTTTTCTACAATATCAGCAGATTTGTATCCATCAAATAGGGTGACGAGAATAGCGGTCAAGCCCCATAGTAACCAAATAATGTCGTTGTATGCCATTGCATAAAACGACGAGCCAATAAAAAACACAATAATACTTACAATTAAAAAATTCGCAGCGCTCACGAAAAAGTAGTCACGATCGCTCTGTTCAACTTTGCTTTTAACTATTTTTCTGATTTTAAATAGCTTTACGATTGACACTATGTACAACAATATCCAGCACAGTAACCCTAAATAGCCAATTTCGGATAGAACCTCGAAATGGGCACTATGTACAGTCCGGTAAAAACCGTATTTGCCAAACGACCCATCATAGATGTTGTAAAAGGTATTGTAACAACCCGGGCCGACACCTAAAGGATTATCCGCCACCATATCTAATGCTATATTCCAAAAGTGGGGACGAGATGCAGCTGAACCGTCTAACTCTTCTTCGTCAGCGAATGCGCTCGCAATCCGCTCTTCATAACCGTCAGGTAAACCAACAACAGAAAGTACTAGCAAACCAGCAAGTCCGAAGGCGAGAACATGTTTAAACTTCAGGAGTTTTGAGAGACTAAACCACATCATCAAGCCAATAAACATTGCTAAGGCAGACCCTCGTGAAAACAGCGTGATAACGTTGTAAATGATGCCTAAACATACAATAGGCCCTCCCAGCTTTATCATCTTCAAAGTAAATTCTTTGCGGATAATTTTAGGCAGGTATTCCATGGCATTTTTCGCATAAGCCATTCGAATTACGAATATATTAAAGAACAGCAGAACTGCAGACCCGAAGGCGAAACCATTGCTGCCACTGAAAAGTCCTTTCATGGTAGCGGCACCGTAATAAGTCCCTCCCATACCAAGCATCCCCAATAACCCCGCTTTACCAGCGTGAAATGCTAGAGAAAATCCGACTATAGCGACCAACCAGCAGAATCGTTGTTCTGAGTCGGTAACTCTAATCGTCAAAAGAATCGCAAAGATGAGAATACAAAACTGTTGCAAGTATTCGGCCCTAAAACCTATAGGTGAGCAAGCCGAAACCAATTGAGTTAGCAGCGTCAACACGATATAGACAAGAAAGAATTTGCTTATAATATCTCTGAATCGCGGCCAAAGCCCTTGGATCAAGCAGGGTATGACAAATAGCACGATTGCTATCATCGGCAGTTTAAGCGTGTTGATATTACCCCACACCCAATCTTGGGGCCGAAAAATACCAAACCACCAATAACCGATAGCGCCGGCAAAACGGCTGGTCATCGCAGCTAAAATAAAAGACAGAGATACAAGTAAAACGACGATGTCACGCATGAAAGGTTGCTTTTCTCAATTCAATTGCTCACAAATGATTTCAACGACTTGACTCACATCTACTCAAACTTTCTCTTTCGAAATGAGAAGTCAATATGGTAGAGCGCAAATTAATGGTTATAGTACCGCGATTTTTTACAAAAAACCCCCTAAAAATCAACGCTAATATTGATTAAGCAGAAATAATCTTTCAGTAATTTAAATATCGCTTTCAAGTTCACAAACACTCTACTTTTTTAGCGCTCCTGTTAACTTGTAAGCTAAAATCACTGGCGGCCTCAAGTATTTATTAAGTTTGTCTGCTCCTGGAATAGAAAGGTATAACATGCCGCTCTTGTGATCATAAGCTCCGCCGCTGACCATTGCGCGTTTGTCTTTAAAAGGTGTTGGGAACTCCCCATAATCGTAGGGGCGAACATCGTAGGGTTTAATTAGTCCGGATTTCACTTTCAAAAGCTGATTCACGTCCCAGAGCCAGTAATAACTTGCGTAATCTGTGGCGGAAAACGCGCAATAACCACCGCATAAACGCCCATCATCCTGTTTAATTTTGTATCCGACCCCAGTTTTATGCCCACCTGATCGACCTATTGTCATATAAGTGCTTGTACCAGGAATAATGAAACCGTAGCCAGCCCCAGACAAAAACGTCCACAGATTATTTTTGCCATTCTCATTTCTCAATATGTCATCTGGGTAAATCTTCCCTGGATAAGCAGATTTTTCATATAGTAAGTTTGATAAAGAAAAATCTAAAAGCCCTTCAGCCGGCACCCTCCCCTGCTCTTGCTGCACAATATTTTCTTCGGGACTAATGATATACGCTGACGGACCAACTGACCGTCTACTGATAATAGAAGCATTTGGCTGTGACCCACTTATGTGTGTTCCACCGAGTGGCATTTGCCATTCCTCTGGTATTTTTGATATCCAACCAGCGGAATGTGCTGCTCCCTGCAATTGATATGGCCCTTTTATTTTACTAGTCTCTATATCTGAAGCGTTTTCAAAAAAAATGGTGGTATCCGTTTCTTTTCCTCCGGCGTCATACCAGTCAATGTAATTCACCATTAGCCCTTTCCCCACCAACTCTAATCCCGTCACTCTAAAGTGATTTCGAATGCCAGTGTCGACGCGTTTTGTCTTATGAAAACGTGTAAATCTCTGAATTAATTGATTTGCCACATTAAAATCGCTGACACTTGCGCTCTTGACTAAAGGCGGAATTTTAATTTCTGCGACTGCGGCATATTCTGGATGCCCAATGACGAATATAGAATGATGTTCACCATTATAGGTAAATACACCTCCAGAATAATTGAGTGAATTGCCCTTTTCGTTTTGGAAAAAACGCCCCGTTGTTCTGAACCCTCCCTGGTATTTTAACTGTTCAATACTAAACAGCGGATAAGGGGATACAGGAGACTTTTCAACTGAAGCAACCGAAGAGCCTTGATCTACAGCAGTAGCTAAACGTGTTGATGTCTCCTGTGCCAAACAACGAGGTGAGATCGCCAAAGCAACAAATTTTACTATCAAAATAATCGTTAGTGCACGTTTAACATCTTGCATTGTTCCATCCATCCTGTGTCTTTCCATATTAGAATGTTAACACTACTGATTACACTAATCGCCTATCCCTACTAATACAAAACCTCCGTTTCAATAAATCGTACTACAATTCATACTTTGCAACGACATGCCGTAGTGACTATCTAGACCACATACGCTTTAGTATCCCCTTCTTTGGGTTGGTATATTCAGTCAACATGAATCTATTTTGCAAAATGACGGTATCTTCTCTGTGCGCATGCTCCCTATAATTCCACTCAGGTGGTAGTACGCATAATCTCAACTTTGAATGGTATACCAAGTATCTGAAGAGACCTTGATCGTGTGGATGACTGAATTTATCTTCTATATACAACTCTCCCCACTGTGAGAGCAAATCTCTTACCTCTGTTGAATTACGATATAAAATCAGATCGCAGTTGAGCTCAGGAAATGCTGCAGGGATTTCTGGGATGGGGGTATTACCTAGCTCAGTATTGATTCTTACTGGAGCATGTGCGGCGGCGATATCAAAGTTTTCTAAAATATTCGGAAGATCCGCCACTTGCTCTTTTAATGCATAGGTATCGGCTCCTAATAGCAGCACCCGATCCTCGCTCAATTGCTGCATTGCGGCATGTTTAACGATCATTTGCCCATTTAAATGGACGCGGTCTTTTAGGTGTTCCGGAACAAAAAACTTGTACGGAATCACTTCGTCAAATTCACAATCAGGTATTGGGTGTTCATAGTCGGTGTAAAGGTAATACTTCGCATTAGGCAAGTACATTTTAAAGCTTTTTGCCGAAGTGTTAGCTTCTTTTACATAAAAACCATCTTTGTGGTGCGTATTGATATATAAAACAGCGAGGGATTTAGTCATATTAACTCCGTGTAATTATCTCAAATGAGTAGCTTCCATAAGCTCTGAAAAAATTTAACAACTTCAATTTCTTGCTATAAGCTAACGGTTTTGGTGGTACCAATAAATTGGTTTTTAAGAAACCGTCATACTTAAAAATAGCAATCAAAACGGGAATGTAAAATGAGATGCAGGCAATCAATATGAAAAGACTATCAATCATTCTCAAAATAGTGCTAAAAGCAGCCTACTGCAGCTCATTGCTTGTTACTTCTTACTTAGTCTCGGCGCAAGACGCGACAGATTTAAGAAAAGTAATCAATGTCAGTAATGTTGCCTCGTTTTATCAAGCGATAAACCAAGCAAACAAATCAGGTATGACTGATATAGTATTGGCGCCCGGCACCTATAAAATATCAAAAACAGTCGTGATTTCTGCTCCCCATATTCGGCTTATTGGTAACCCTTTAGACCCTTCCGCGACGCACATCATCGGCCATGGTATGCGTAACAGAAGCGCTGTAGAGAATATTCTGAATATTAATGCTAAAAATTTCACATTAGACGGCGTTAAACTATCGGATGCTGGTAATCATCTAATTCAAATATCAGGTGAAAGAGATGCAGATTTCCCAGTTCTGAAAAATTGTATTTTGCAGGATAGTTTCGAGCAATTAGTGAAGGTTTCTTCGGGAGGCAACTCTAAAAGAGCAAGTGATTACGGCATCGTTGACAATTGTGAGTTTAAATACACTAATAGTATAGGGCCAAATTACTATATTGGAGGCCTAGATGCCCACGGCTCTAAGGGGTGGATGGTTTCAAACAGTGTTTTTCGTAATATCGCTAGCCCAGATAATCGAGTGGCTGAATTTGCGATACATTTTTGGAATGGAGCTAAAAGCAATACAGTTGAGAACAACATTATCATCAACTGCGATCGCGGAATCGGCTTTGGTCTTCAGGGAAGGCCAGCTGAAGGTGGGGCTATTGTAAATAACCTCATAGTCCATCAAGTCAAAGATCATCCCAGTTCGGATGTTGGAATAATCCTAGAGCAAACACCCAACACCCAAGTACTCGACAACAGAGTGTATCTGGCTCACGCTTACCCAAATGCAATTGAGTACCGTTTTAAAGAAACCAGTAATGTGGTCATTATGGATAACGTCACGAATAAACCGATACAAAAACGGAGTAATGCTCAGGCGTCTCTATTCAATAATACTATCAAGAAAAAATTATCTGATATTGCCACGAGCGAAGAGCTCTTAATTATTAATCAGCATTAGAGGTAACAGATTGCGAGGAGCTTTCTCGAATGCGCTTACGAATACGTTCCACATAATCATTGACATATTTGTTGACGGCTATTGAAATCAAAATCGTCAAACCTAACCCAAGGAGAAACACTAATACTCCTCTACTCATATCATCTGTTAGTACCCATGAAACAAGTGCCACACCCGACCAATGAAAAAGGTATACCGGATACGATAGGTCACCAAAAAATCGGTCCACTTTTTTACTAAAATAGCGACCACCACTTTGAAATAATACAATTGTCATCAATGCGCTGAAAAATAAATTCACCCAAGTTCCTAACATACTTACAAACCATGCTTTATCCGGAATGAGAATTTGACAAAGCACTACAAACACAATGTTTGCTGTGTATAGATAAATGACGGCTCTGGCTCGGATAATTTGAATTATTCTGCAAACCAACCCTTGATAGTGATAAATCCACGCCCCTATCGAAAACGGAAGGGAAGCCTGTATTACATTTCCATATTCAAGGAATAGATACCCAGATTTGTAAACCGTTACCGCGATCCAGCTAAAACTCAACATCAACCACAGCGAACTGGCTAGTGGTGACTTTGACAAGCCTAAACCAATCAGTAGGTAAAAAAAGATTTCGATACTCAATGCCCAAGTAGCAGGAGATACACGCACAGGATAGGTGACAGGTTCAAATACAGGATAGACCATACTGACATTTGCTAAGATACTTGCAATGTCATTAGGCAATACCATTTTTGAGTGAAATGCACCTGAAACATCATTTCCAACCAATAGGATTATACAGATGCCTAATAACAAGAGACACCAGTAAACAGGATAGAGACGAAGGAATCTGTTCAAAGCATAACGCTTAAAACCATCTAATGAATATCCATAGGATTCATTCATTATCATAGTCATCAAAAAGCCGCTCAGCACAAAGAAACTATAAACCGCATATGGGCCAATAGAAGCGACGTCTAGTATGTGATATATCACCACATTAACCGCTAATATAAACCGATACACCCCAAACATAGTTTTCCCTTTTTATCTATTGCTGCTCAATTGGATTCGAAATACCGATCACGTCGTATTGTTTCACTTCATATTGCTTGAAAAACGCTGTCGTTCTATCGACTTTTTTATCTCTAGACACTTTAGGGACATACCAATCAAACGCTCGCAATGATTCAGCTTGACTGAACAATTCTTCAGCTGTTGTGTTGGTTTTCATTAACACCTCAGGATGTATTTCTAGCAGCAAAATCACTATCCTTGCATGAGTAAATATATGGTTTCCGCCTGCGATGACTTGTTGTTCTTGGCCTTCAACGTCAATTTTAACCACAATAATGTCACACAGTGTTACGTGAGGGTTTGAGTCAAACCAGCTGTCTAGCCGAACTACATCAATAGCCCCTGTGTCTGCTTTAATTATCTGCCCTTCATGATCATTCGCACGACTTATATCAGCTTCAAGATCAGCCTTTCCATTAAAGTCAGATACTGCTGAATTTAGCGCAATCACATCAACATCAAACCGGGAAAAATTTTGCTCTAGCACAGTGAAAGAATTTGGGTTTGGCTCAAATGCAATAATATTACTTAGATTTGTGCAGCGAGATGCAACTAAAGATGAAACAGTGCCAATATCGGCGCCCAAATCTAAAAGGGTAAAAGGCCCATCTAAATCACTCAGTAAATCGCAAAATGGGCCAAATTCTTCCAAATAATAATTATTAGGCCCTCTTTCCAACCAAAAACACAATTCGGTCAATGGGACAGAAAAGAAACGTCCTTTGACTTTATAACGGATCAGTTTTTGCGGAAAATGAGCACTCATCCATAGATAAAAATGATGCTTTCCGCGCCATTCATGGGTTTGCGCCCAAACCAAGCAACGATTAACAAGAGGATTAAAGTACCGCTTAGCAAAATTAGTTGATTGCATACTCTATTACTAGTTACGGAAATATCTGGTTGATAGAGTTGAACTTGCGGCTCATCATCCTACTGAACCACGCCTTATCAGTCTCTAACGCACTATACTCAACTTCTGCTGAAACCATAACTAGACCACTCCCATAATGGCGGCCCAACATTATTTGATAAATTTCATATAATTTTGCATGATTTTTATTAGAAAAGAGCTCGCCGTCAACGAAATACCAATACCCAAGTAAACGGACGCCGCGGGCATTAACTATTTGCTCGACGTTAATCATTTTATCTGAATTCACAGGGACTGAATAATCTGACTCTAATGTCCAAGAATCTTCTAAATACATACGATTGGCAAAGCTCACCAATTCTCCGAGTCCTTTTGGGTACCAAACCGCATACATATCAACCGCTTTGTTTTCGAATGTGAATTGAGAAGCATACTTGTCAAAATAATCGACAAATTCAGGCGACCAATCGGCTGATGCTTGTGCACTCATAAAAGGCAATGCTTTGAGACGCTTAGGTGAGGTCCCTGCTACTAATTGGCTTTGAATAAGTTGGTACCAGAATAGAAAGGACAACATCGCAACCGATATTGTCACAGTCGCTTTTATATAAACTTGATTGGAGGATACGAGGGGGATTGCAAGCGGTGTTTCAGGTTTTAGCTCTGAAGACTTTTCTCTTATTAATTCGCCCAGTCCTATTAAACATACGATGACTAAGCTAAAAAATACCCATCCATAAATAAGGTGATCAGCCCCAACAGCATGCTCCATATTGGTTAAATGGCCTGTTAAAATGATGCCAAAAACTCGAATAGCATTCGCTATTATAGGAAATAAAATAGAGATGCAAACAAAGGAAACTCTGCGAATACGCGACTGCATATTCATGTAGGCATACAATGAACCAATCACAATCGAAGCGATAAAAAAGCTGATACCTGAACACGCTTCTGCTACAAGAAACCTTCCCTCTGGGATCTCTATATACAAACCACTGCGATAGATTGGAACGTTAACCCACTGCAACATCATGACAGACATGTCTGCAGTAATCGCCTGCAAGGTAGGAATTAACTCTTCACCAACCGGAATACAAAAAACGATAAAGAATAAAGGAAACAAGATTCTTTTAGCTTGCTCGTTTCCTAATAGAAACCAAATACTAAAGGGTAAGAAGGTAAATGTAGCAATATGCATGAAAAGCTGAACACCACCAGAAAGCCCAACGCCATAGAGTGCCAGACTACCTAAGCAAAATAGTAAAACCCAGTAATTTGGATTAATGGCAGATAATGATATTTGCTCTCTTTTGCAATAAATAAAATAGACACTAGCAGGGATAATGAATAAACAATGATTGAAAATATCTGAAATAATCCAGATATCGATTGCAGTGACAATACCTTGCCAAAACGTCACCACCCACAAAGAGACAACCAACAGCAGGGATATAACCCCTACCGTTGAATGACGCTCTTTAAGACCGAACGCACTTCCATCATTCATTAGACAGGCTCCGTCCTTCTCTATCTATTATTTTGCAATGTTATAAACGTCTTTCATGGTGCCCCATGAAAAGTCGTTCAATAAACGCTCTAATTTTCCCTGCGTTTTATCTAAATTCACGTAATGTCGGAATTTGGATTTGAGAGGAGCATTGACCATACGAGGTTGATCAGCATCAATCTCCCACGGATGAAAATAAAAAGAATAGGGCTGCTTTTCTTTTTTAAGATAACCACTAATCAAAGATTTCGTTAATGTATAAGGATACAAGCGAAAGTAGCCTCCTCCGCCAATTGGAGTTTGGCGTCCCATCACTTTATGCGTAGGTATCGGAATCTCTATGATCCCTTCTTTTCGCATATAAGCAAACCGTGGCCAATCTGGCGTGCCATATAAATCATGCTTCACTGGATAAGTACTTGAACTGTATTGAAAGCCTAAATCTGCCAATACTTCAAACGCCCATTCATTATCATAACCAATTGAAAAACTGGGTGCGCGGTAACCTGTTAACGCCTCGCCAAGTAAATCTTCAAGATGATTTTTAGAGCGAGTCACGTCAGCGGTGAATTCTTCTCTAGTTTGCTCGGTTGCACGCCTGTGAGCGTACCCATGGCTGGCAACTTCGTGTCCCTGAGCATGTATCTCTTTAATCAATTCGGGATAGCGTTCAGCAACCCAGCCGAGGACAAAAAACGTTGATTTGACTTTGTGCTTAGCAAACATGTCAAGCAAGGTACGCGTATTCTTGTCAACCCTGGGCTGATAGTCCTTCCATTGCGCTGGTGAAATGACCGACTCAAAGGCTGAAACATGAAAGAAATCTTCTACATCGACTGTCATAGCATTTAATACGCTATCCGACATGGTTATCTCCCTTTACCGAATAGCACGACTTCAACGGTACGGATTAAAATAAGAATATCGAGCATTAAACTTTGATGTTTAACGTAATACAAATCAAATTTTAACTTTTCCATTGAATCCTCAACACTGGCGCCATATGGGTAGTTTAACTGCGCCCAACCTGCCAAGCCTGGCTTCACATTATGCCTTTGATTATAATAAGGAATTTCGCGAATAAGCTGTTCGACAAACTGCGGGCGCTCTGGTCGCGGTCCGATAAAAGACATTTCACCACGAAAGACATTTAATAATTGGGGCAATTCGTCAATTCGGTACTTACGTATAAACTGGCCGACTTTCGTCACGCGATCATCATTAGTTGTCGCCCATTTGGCACCGTCTTTTTCTGCATCTGGACGCATACTTCTGAACTTTATAATGTTAAACAACTTTCCATTCAAACCAACTCGCTCTTGTTTATAAAAAACAGAAGCTTTGATCCCATTATTATCTTCAAAATAAATAATCAGTGCAGTAAGCAGCATAAATGGCCACGTAAACATCAATACGACGAAAGCTAAAAGGCTATTCATTCCGTAATCGAGTGCATCTCGTAGGTAGTTTTGCGAATTAAAACCGTTGGAGTAAATAACCCAGCTAGGGTACATGAGATTAACCACAATCTGCCCGGTTTCGCGCTCCATGAAATCAAGCAAATCGGTGACTTCAACACCGCGAAGACGGCAATCAAAAAGTATTTCGACCGGTAGCGTTCCACGCCTTTGGTCACATGCGATAACGACTTCGTCAATATCATTGTCAGTAATAAAATTGCGGAAATTTTCATCAACTTTAACGTGAACTAATTTCTCGTTTTGAATTCCTTCTTCACGGTTGTCGCCAGGAATAGGGATAAAACCTAAGAGCTCAAAGCCGAAGCGGTCTACCTCTCGGCGCATACGCTTTTCAATAATCGACGCTCGTTCACCAGCTCCAATAACAACAATTTTAGTTTGGCCTAAGCCCAGAAGACCAAGCCGATTGATGAAATAGCGAAAAATAACTAAGGCCACGATGCACAAACCCGCTGCGATTGGCAGGAAGTACTGATGTAAATCGATATACCCTAGAACCGTGTTCCCCAAGATTTCCATAACGAAATACCCGAGAGCAACACTGACGAAAATTCGACGAATAATCCCGCGAAATGTCTCACGTAGCTTCGATTCGTAGAGCCCGACAGAAAGTGCCGAAACAATCACTAAAAACGTAAATAAACCAATGTAAAGTGATACATCTCCTACTTGCGGTGTAGATGACCCAGTGATTTCACTTACAATCCCCAAGGTTAAATACAAAATATACGCGACTACTGATGCTTCTAAAATCATCAGTATGTTAGAACGTCTTACTTCCTTTCGATTAACAAAACTCATTAATCTCTTTCCTCTATTCGTAACGACTTAATCATTTACTATTCTCAAATATAAATCAGTATCTGAGTCCGATTAACTTTTTATTATTGTTCATTATTTTATGTTTTGAAATAAGTCTAAATCTTGTTACATTGATGATCGATGAGTTCAACACACGGAGCTACAATTTACATGAAGACTAACAAAATAGCATTCTTCAATTTAGTATTTTTATCAATTCTAACCCTGGCAGGATGCTCAAGCAGTAATAGTAGCCTCCCTCAAGCGTCAACTTACCCTTCACTGACGACGTCAGTCGATAATTATAAGTATTTAATCGGTGCAGGTGACACACTGTCTATTTTCGTATGGCGTAACCCTGATATATCAGGTACGTTTATCGTGCGTCCTGACGGCAAAGTCACGACTTCACTGGTTGAAGACATAGAAGTGACAGGAAAAACACCCACAGTATTGGCTCGTGAATTAGAAGAATCATTAGGGAAATATATCAACAGCCCGCGGGTAACGGTAAGCGTCACTGGTTTTGCAGGTCCCTTAAGTGAGCAGGTCCGCGTCATTGGAGAAGCAACCAACCCAAGCGCAATAAATTACACTCAACAAATGACATTGCTTGATTTAATGATATCTGTAGGTGGCTTAACTGAGTTTGCAGCGGGAGATAACGCAAAACTGGTACGTACAATTGATGGTCAACAAAAAACCTTTGCCATTAACATTGAGTCGCTCATTCGTGACGGGGATATCTCGCAAAATATCGACATCCTTCCTGGTGACATCATTATCATCCCTGAAGCATGGTTTTAGGCTAGTCGCTCTTAATAAGGATATGGACATTTAAATGCAAGATTTACAGAAAACGCTTGAGCTTTTGCTCGACTACCTTCGTGGAGTTTGGGTAAAAAAGCGCTACGTTATGATTTGCAGTTGGCTTATTTGCCCTTTTGGATTTGTATATGTTGCTTCTATGCCGGACGTTTATCAGTCACAGGCGCGTGTATATGTAGACACGCGCTCGGTATTACAACCGTTGTTACGTGGTTTAGCAATTCAAACGAATCCTCAGCAAGAAATCTCAATGATGGTAAAGACTCTGTTAAGTCGACCTAATCTTGAAATAATTGCTCGTGAATCTGATTTGGACGTAACAGCGCTTACGCCAGAAGACTATGAGGATATGATATCAGATCTGTCTAACAATATTTCCTTACGCTCAGCCGGTCGAGACAATTTGTATACCATCGCTTATACCGATAGCGATCCGCAAATGGCCAAGACCGTCGTTCAAGAAACTTTGGATTTGTTTGTAGAAGGCGCGTTAGGCAGTTCAAGGAAGGACTCCGACTCAGCCAGCCGATTTATCGAAGAACAAATCACTGATTACGAGAACCGACTTTCATCAGCAGAACAACGTGTCGCCGATTTTCAACGTAAGTACTCGTCTTTGTTGCCGGAAAAAGGTAACTTTTATCAAAACTACACCGAGCTTAACGCTCAGTTAGAACAAACTATTCTCACGATTAAAGAAACTGAACAGCAAATTAAAGCGCTTTCTGGTGAACTGCGCGGGCCAAACTCGCAAATCGATAGCTTTGCGGTTAAACCTTCGGATGCAGATTCTATTCTTACCACGCGGTACGACGCGAGAATTGAAAGTCTAGAAGAAAAACTCGATGAGCTTTCTTTGAAATACACTGATTTGCATCCAGACGTAATAGAAACAAATAACTTACTAGAGGCCTTACAAAAATCTCGCCAAGAAGAAATTGACGATTATTTATCTAATGTATCCAGTGAGGATCCAAGTAATTCTCTTGGCGGGCTTTCAAAAGAAATCCGCATTGAAATATCTCGCTTGCAAAGTCTCATCGCCTCACTGAATGTGCGTAAAGACGACTTTGAATCGAAAATTGAAGAACTCAAACAAAAAATTGACCTGGTACCTCAAGTAGAAGCTGAATTTACCGCATTAAATCGCGACTATGGAATAACCAAACGCAAATACGAAGAACTGCTTTCTCGCCGTGAATCCGCTGACTTGGCTCAAAAAGCAGATGTATCTTCTGAAGATGTTCAATTTAGAGTAATCGATCCTCCCCTAGCGCCTTTAGAGCCTACCGGTCCAAACAGAATAATCGGTTATACCGCTGTGGTATTTGTAGGGTTTGCAGCAGGGTTAGCCGTGGCATTTTTGATAAGCCAACTTAACCCCATTTTAATCAGAGGGAGTCAGTTGACGTCGCTAACATCTTACCCAGTACTCGGTGTTGTTTCACATTTAAACGTTAAAGAAATACGCAAGGTAAACAGAACTCGTATCTTAGTCTTTATGTTTTCTTCCGGACTTATTTTAATGCTGTACGGCACTTTAGTGGCGTCAGAAGTAATGAATATTGACGTATTATCAAGGGTATTAGCATGAATACTATAGAACGCGCTTTATCCAAACAAAAACAAAATGAAAAAAACAAAGAAGCGAATGCTTCAGAAAATTCTGCGTCCAAAAACGAAATATTTGAGTCTAATCAATCATCACCAGAGGTGCCTGAAGCAACGCCTAACGCTCCGACCACGACAGGAAATATAGAAATAGACCTGTTTAAAATGGAAGAGAAAGGATTCGTTTCGACCAGTGCGAAACGCCGGTTGATAAATGAAGAATATCGTGCGATAAAACGCAAAATTATTGATAACGCGTTCGGGCCACTTTCAAAATCATTGAACAACAGCAACATTATTATGGTGACCAGTTCTAAACCGGGCGAAGGTAAAACATTTACTGCCATCAACCTCGCATTGAGTATCGCTTTAGAACAAGATAAGACAGTCCTACTAGTAGATGCCGATGTGCTTAGACCAAATGTTATGCGTACGTTGGAGCTGCAAAACCAACAAGGTTTAATGGAATACTTGCTCGGCGAAAAATCTGATATTGCCCAAGTAATGTGTCAAACCAATGTGCCAAATTTACGAATTATTCCCGCGGGTAAATCTCACCACCTATCTACCGAGTTGCTCGCAAGTGAAAAAATGTACGATGTCGTGCAAGAGTTTGCCAATCGATATCCAGATAGGATTGTGATTGTGGATACGCCACCATTGCTGGGAATAAATGAGACGGCCATTTTAGCAAACTTAGCAGGCCAAGCAATCGTAGTTGCTGAAGAGCAGGCCACAAAGATTTCGGATATTCAAGAAGCGGTTAGTCATCTGAATCCTGAAATGGCAATTGGGTTTGTGGTAAACAAAGGGCAAAAAATAAACCGTAAGGGAACAGGTTATGGTTATTACTACGCAGGAGCAAATTAGTGGCAATTAAAACAGCACCATCAGTACCAAATAAGCTACTTCTGGCGATCTCTTTCGCTTGCGGGAGTGCAAGTTCAGCGTACGCTGGTGAGTTGAAAATCGCCCCATCAATTGCGACAAAAGGATATTATTACAATACCAAGACAGGGGTAGAGCCGTCTGACAATACCCAAGCAGTTGCAGTCATCCCAAAACTTGTAACCACGTACAGTGGACGAAAAGCATCTGCTGCATTTGTTATTGATAACACGACTGTTGAACAAAACAGCGATTTAGCCAATACCGATAAAAGTTTTACTGAATTTAGTTACAATTCTTCATTGCGAATAATTGATAACGTACTCAGCCTATCTGTCAATGGTGATCACAGATACCGAGCGACAGAGGCAACACAAGGTATCGTTGCGGATAAGGTTTTATCAAGCAGTGCGTTAACTAAAACAGCTAATGACGCAATTCAAGTCAATTTCATAACTCCGAATGCCAAAACCGTAGGCCTTTCATTGCAAACAGGATTCTCTAAAACGAGTTCTGATGAAACCCTTGAGAGCACAAGCGGAATAGACGGAGAGAATACGTTCGTTAGCGCGCAACTATATCAAGGTAGACAATTTAAAGGCTTAACGTTCTTATTATCCTCGCAATATTACGACACTAAACGGGAAAGCGCACAAGACTTTTCATCCACTTTGTCTAACGCCAGACTAGGGTTTGAAGTGTTCAATGATGTTTCACTTGTCTTTGTGGGGTCTGATAGCAAATATGGGCTCGATGAGAGCGAATTCAGCACTCAGCGACAAAATTTAGATACCACTAGTTATGGCGTTGGCTTTAATTGGAATCCTTATGCTGAAAATAGCATTGAAATTACATTTAATGAGTTAGATGAGGGGGACCGCACCACTCGCTACATAGGTGTGAATACCGATTGGGCCTTTTCGCAACGTACCGCGTTAAGGTTCAATTATAGTAAACGCTTTTATGGCGATGCCTACGCTTTTGACCTTGATTATAAATTAAAAACATTCAGTGCATCAGCTACTTACAACGAAGATGTTACTTCTTATTCGCGCTTAAGTTTTACTGAAGGCCCTAGTAGTTTATTTGTTTGCCCAATTGGATCCTCGGAATTTGCAGAATGCTTCCAGCCTTCCTCTACAAGCTACGTTCTGCAAGCTGGTGAGGAGTACAGAAGTTTAAATAGCTTCACCACAGACGTAACCGATGAAACATTATTTAGAAAGTCGGGGAGAATTAACTTTGGATATGATAAACGCAGATTTCAAGCTTCATTAAGTCTGAGTTACATCACCACCGAATTTTTAGAATCCGCAACAGAGCAAACGACAAAAACAGCGTTGCTGTCAATGTCATATGATTTAGGTCGACGTAATACATTGGGCCTATCGTCAAGTTATTCGACTGTAGAATATAAAACCTCTGAACGTATTAACGATTCATTCAACGCGAATATTAATTTTAATCGAGAGTTGAGCCGCCAACTGTCTTTAAGCGTATCAGCACGTTATGTTGAACGCGAAACAGAAGACGAAAATCGAGATCTCACCGATTCTCGCCTAACTGTCAGCTTAAATTATCAGTTTTAATATCCATTCCAGTAAGTAATTAACGATCAATCCCTTTTTCGTCTTTCTCGAACAGGGATTGTAGCTCTGACTTTCCTTGTTCATTAATATCAATCATTTGCTGTAAATTTAAGTTCTTCGTCGCACTGATATTGACCAGCTTATCATCATGTTTCGCAAACAGCTCAACTGTACGGGTCGCTCTATCCTCGTCAAACCCATACGCTTGAAGTAGTTTCTCTGCTGCTTTTAATCCTGCAGGAAATACCTCTCGTACATAAGTATTAATACCGGCCCTTGCATAATTAATCACACTCATTCGATTACGCGCCCTAGCTATAATCTTAATGTGCGGAAAATGATCACGCACTAAGTAGGCGATCTTCAGCGCTTCTTGTTCATTATCTATGGCTATCAGCAACACCTTCACTTTGCTGATCCCAGCTGTACGTAATAAATCTAGGCGACTAGCATCGCCATAAAACACTTTACTACCGAACTTCTTCAAAAACTCTATTTGTTCAGGGTCTTTGTCCAGTGCAATAAACGGGATTTTATTCGCCGTTAAAATACGTGCTGATACCTGTCCAAATCGTCCAAGCCCCGCGATTAAGACTTTAGGCTCTTTTTCATCCGGCTCTGCATCATATACCGCAGGGCAATTCTTACTGTTAAACCAAACACTGTGCAAAATAACTAATGGTGAGGTCAGCGCCATAGAGATGCCCACAATCAAAGTCACTTGCTGAGAAATCAAAGTCTCAATAACCCCAGTCACTTCTGCTTGAGACATTACTACAAAGGCGAATTCTCCACCTTGGGAAAGCATCAGCCCTATTCGCACGGCATCCGTGGTATTTTGCTTAGCTACTTTTAAGATAGCGAAGATTACACCACCTTTAACCACGACCAAAAGCACGCTAGCCCCCAAAATGAACAAGGGTTCGGATACCAACAAAGCTAAATTTAAATTCATCCCGATAGCGATAAAAAACAGCCCTAAAAATAGTCCCTTAAAAGGAGCAATTTCCGTTTCAAGCTGGTGTTTAAAGCTTGAGTTGGCTAATAAAATTCCTGCAACAAATGCCCCCATCCCCATTGAAAGTCCGGCATCTTGCATGCCTAACGCTGTCGCTATCACGATAAGCAATGCCGAGGCAGTCATTACTTCTGAATTGCCATAAAGTGAAATCAAGCTCAAAAATGGATTTATAAGAAAGCGGCCTATCACAAGCACAGCACATAAAGCTAATACGCTTACCCACCAAGCAGGTCCACTTGCTACATCACCTGGGGACAGGCTCGCTACGAGCAGTAATATGGGGATGACAGCGACATCTTGCATCAACAAAACAGAGAATCCCTGTTGCCCAGGAGGTGTTTTCAATACACGGTGTTCTTCCATTAACTGTACCGCAAATGCGGTCGATGACAGTGCAACAGACAAACCTACCACCAAAGCGGTGACAGGTGATAAGGAAAGAAGCAACAAGCACATAGCCCCAATAAACACTGTGCTAAACAGCAGTTGTGAGCCCCCTGTCAGCATAATTTTTTTACGCATGTCCCATAGTTGCTTAGGGTCAAGCTCGAGACCGATTATGAATAACAGAAAAACGACGCCCAATTCCGCTATGTGTAGTATGGTCTGCGGATCATTCACCCAATCCATAACCGACGGACCGATAACCACGCCTGCTACAAGATAGCCTAATATGGCCCCCAACTTTAATTTTCTAAAAATAGGAACGGCCACCACAGCTGCTACTAAAAATACTACCGCGGATCCCATTAAGCTCATCTGACTTTCCTAAAACACATATTAGGCATGATCATATCAGACCATACCTCGCAAACACATCAGCTTAGCTAAGCATAGATAGTCAAAATAATTTACTTTTCACTAGCGCTGCTATACTTACCACGTTAACAAGTGGTTAATAAACAGTCGGAGAAACCAATGTTTAGACATTACTACATAACAGATGATTTAGAAGACCTAAAACAGGTTGAACAAGAACTATTAGATAGTGGGCTAACCGTCCCGCAGTTTCACGTTTTAAGCGAGAACGATGCTGCTCTTGAAAAGCACCACCTGCATGCTATTGAAGCGGTTTTGAAAAAAGACGTCGTGCACTCCACCCAGCGTGGTGCGATCATCGGCGTGGTTGGCGCACTACTTATACTAGTCGTCGCTTATTTCTTTGAGTGGTACACCACAGCAGTAGGTTGGATCCCATTCGGCTTCTGTGCAGTGGTTATTCTGGGCTTTTGCACCTGGGAAGGTGGCCTAATCGGAATACAAACCCCAAATTATCAGTTTAAACGCTTTCAGCAACTTCTTAATCAAGGAATGCACATATTCTTTGTTGACATAAACCCCGAGCAGCAATCGATTCTGCGAGACGTTGCGAGTAGCCATCCTAGTTTGCGCTATGCAGGTTCAGGAGAAGCCACCCCAGGCTGGGTAGTTAGCGGCCAGAATAAATTCAGCCAAGTCATGAAGTCTATGCCATAACCCTGGTAAGGGTTTTATGGACGTTTGGTATAACCAAAGCCGTAAGTACGATACTCACTTCTCGTATTTATGGCTTTATTTTTATAAGGTCGCTATACATTAGATATCGTTTCCATATCATTTATACCATTCCATTTTAATAATCTGAACACACATCAAGAGTGTAAAGGCCTTAGACAAGGCGCATGACTGGTTGGGGGGATACACGAATAGTTATTCTCTTTCGAAGTCTTACAACTCAGTGTAAGATCTTTTAAAACCCGCCTGAAAGGTATGGCCCCAGCGGCTTTCGCTCTGCGCTCTGACTATATGAATGAGCAGCAACCATTACTGTATAGCGACGCCTTGTTCAAAAACCGCTAGACGCATTCTGAAGGGGCACTCATTCATGCGGATTGGTATTAGTTTACTCTTACTCTTACTCTTTAAAAGGAATTTTCATGTACATACGTTTAGCGCATTTCTATTTAGTATTACTTATCTGCATTAGTCCAATAGCGTTACAACAAGCCCAAGCGCAGACTAAGCAGGTAAACAAACAGGCTACAATTCAGACCTCGCTCGGCGACATTGCTATCGAGCTATACTCGCAACAAGCCCCAGCCACTGTGGCCAATTTTATTGCCTATATCAAGGATGCCGCTTACAACGGAGGCGATTTTTACCGTGTTGTAGGGCCAGACAATGATCAAGGCACGCCACAAATATCAGTGATTCAAGGTCGAACAAATTTACACCACAAAGATTTCCCCCCCATTTCGCTCGAAACAACAAAGTACACATCCCTCAAGCACCAAGATGGAACTTTATCAATGGCACGAGGCGGCCCAAATACTGCGACTCAAGAGTTTTTCATTTGTGTTGGTGACCAACCAGCGCTCGATTTCGGTGGTAAACGCAATCCCGATGGTCTCGGTTTTGCCGCTTTTGGAAGAGTGATTTCAGGAATGGATATTGTTAGAAAAATACAGCGTAATAGGCAGACCAAAGCCGTGGAAGATCCTTATATAAAAAACCAGATATTAGCTCAGCCCATCGAAATACAATCCATAATATTGAGTAAATAATAAGGCAACCTCCCTGATGCTTCACGTTTAGCATACAAAAATAAGAACACTGTATAACCTAAACCGATAAGCGCTCGCGCGGATATGTATATGCTGTTCTCAAACGTAAGCGAATTTGATCTTAAATGCGGCTAAAAGAGTAAAACCTTGATATTCGGATAACCATTTCGGCACAAGCAAAAGGATAATGTATGTTTGATTTCTTAAAATCGTCTCCCGTAAAAAAGCTCAAGAAACAATATAACCAAAGACTTGAAGACGCTATGTTAGCGCAAAGAAAGGGCGATATTCGGGCCTACGCGACATTAACCGCAGAAGCTGAAGCACTGTGGAGCGAAATCGAAACGCTTGAAAAAAACGAAAGGCGCTGAAGTAACTGAACTCCAACCGGACACTTATTTTTGGAGCCTGTAATTAATTTTGTGGTGCGACACGAAGTTGCTCCTGTGATTATTTAATCCAATGGATTGGATGTTAAACCTACTGTCTCACCAGTAGTTCCCTACTCAGCTGTGCGTTGACGGTAACATTGAGGTGCAAAGCGCTGAGAACAATGTAGCCACTAGAAACCGTAGGTGTAACCTTGTAAAGCTAGCTCCGAAACTGCTAGCCGCTAGCGGTGAAGGCGCTAAGGATGATGGTAAGGTCAGCAAATGCAAATCTCGAAAAGCATCGCAACTGTTAAGAAGCTAAAGCGGCTGACAAGCTTCAACCAAATGGTAAGCGATCAAGAATACCCTTTCACAGATGGGATATCCTGAGTATACGCATCGCCGGTGTAAAAGAGAGACCTAACCCATCGAGTCACAGGAACGAAAAGTGAAAACCCCGTATAGCTCCGAAAGGTAGTTTGGCCGCAAGGGTAAATAATGGTTATGCGGGAATGGGGGGCCGGAAAAAGCCAATGGTTGTCGGATCCGTACAAGAGTTATTAAAGAAAGCCCCTAATACCAACCTCGATAAATCATTGACCACTTAGAGAAAATCTAGGCAACCACCCCCGCCGCTCGGTATAACTGTAAGTGCACATCAACAAGCGCGCTGATGTCCCGTTGATACCCACCGCCTATCACAGCCGCCACCGGCACTCCCTGTTTACTGCAAGCGTCGAACACCATACAGTCTCTGGCGTACACCCCTGGGGTAGATATATGTAAATGCCCTAAGTCGTCATTAACGTGGATATCTACACCAGCATCGTATATCACTGCATCAGGCTGAAAGGTGCTAAATGCTTGATGCAAAGCGCGCTCAACCACAGTTAAATATTCATCGTCTGTTGTTCCCTTCGCTAATGGAAAGTCTAAGTCAGAAACCTGCTTGCGATGAGGAAAGTTCTTCTCGCCATGCAGAGATACAGTGAAAACCTTCGGGTTGTTAGAGGCTAATTTAGCGGTGCCGTCTCCTTGGTGAACGTCACAATCGAAAATCAATACTTTGTTAATAGCTGAGGCCTGCAACATATTCAAAGCGGCTAAATACAGATCATTAAACAAACAAAAACCTGCGCCAAAATTCGCAAATGCATGATGATATCCACCGGTTAAATTCAATGCTTTACCCTGTTCAAGGGCTAGGGTTGAAGTCATAACTGTGCCTGCAACAGCCGTTAAAGAGCGCTGAATCAGTTGCTCTGACCAAGGAAAGCCGATCCTACGCATGGCTTTAGGGTCAAGCACACCTTGGGTAAGGCCATTGACATAATCGGGACTGTAAACGCGTTTTAACTGACTTGGTGTGAGCGCATCCGGTTGGTAAAACTGGGCTTTGGGTACGCCTAAGCTGATAAGCCTATCGTAGATAGCTTGATACTTCTCAATGGGAAATCGGTGTTTAAAGGGTAAATCTAGCTGACTGTAAATGGGATGAAAAACTAAAGGTGTCGACAAAAGATGGCTCTCATTCATATACTTAGCTTCAGCCCAATATTCGGACCAGAGCATTATTTACCTTATTGTCTCGTCGGTTTTCCTTCGCTGCAAGGCATATTTATTTCCTAAGGAGTTATCTTGTTAGTTACCTTAACCCAGCTGCAAGCGCGCGTAATCGGTGTACTACTTGAAAAAGAAGTCACCACACCTGAGCAATACCCTCTTTCATTGAACAGTATCACCACCGCCTGTAATCAAAAAAGTAACCGTGAGCCGGTAATGGAGCTCTCCGAGCTTGAAGTGCAAAACACCCTTGATGAGCTGCGCGCAAAAAATATGATATTTGAGCAAAGCGGCAGTCGCGCCACACGCTATAAACATCGTTTTTGTAATACTGAATTTAGCGATTTACAGTTAACGCCACAGCAATTGGCCATCATTTGCGTGATGTTATTACGCGGTCCGCAAACACCTGGGGAGCTACGCACCCGTGCCCAGCGTATGGCGGGTTTTACCCATGTGGATGAAGTCGAGAAGGCCCTAAACGAATTAATAGATTTTAACGGTGAACAATTGGTCGTGCGCTTAGAACGCGAACCCGGCAAACGAGAATCACGCTACGCCCAGCAGTTTTATAAAGACACCAACGAAGCGATTAGCCACGAACCAGCAGTGGACTATTCAGCCAGTACGCCTAGCACTTCAAGTGCCTCATTCACGCCCAACAGCGCCTCGCAAGAAGCACGTATAGCGGCGCTAGAAGATACCGTCGAGCAATTACGAGATGAACTACAACAGCTTAAACAAACCCTAGATGATTTAACCGGATAAGGCGCTCTGCGCTATTACATATAGTTGTATAAGCGCAGCCTTGGGGTATCGCTAGTGCGATTGGGTCAATGGCTAGTCGCTATTGACCCATGCGAGGCGCATCTGCATTAGCAGTGAATGTTAGGCGCAAAATTTGTTTGCCTGTGGGGGCATGTAGTTTTTCTTCTATTTGTTTGAAGCCGTACCTAGCATAAAAACTTCGCCCGATTGAGTTATCTTTAAACACCTCCACATCGAGATCGCCGTGCAGCTCTTGAGCCTTATCCATCAAGGCTTTGCCGATACCTTTTCCATGACAATATGGCTGCAAAAATATTGCGCCTACTTCGTTGCCCATCAGCGCAATGAAGCCTTCAACAATATTGTCGATTTCTGCTACCCATGTATTCGTATTTGGCATATATACTTCAGCGACATTTATTCCTTCTTGGTCGATGAATTCGTCAGTCATAAATGGATGTGCTAAACGTGTTGCCGCTTCCCATGAGCTAAGTACTAAGGGTAAATCTGAAGCCAAATACTGGCGAATGTTTACTTTCATTGTTTTCTCTTCTCTCTCAAGTCAATTACGCTGATGTTACCGACTTACAAAAGGCTAAGATTGAAGAAAAACGACAGTTTTAGGTAATTTCGAAATTACCGTAAATATCTATCGTAAGATCCCGTTGTTGCGCATAACGCGCCGGTGTACTTCCAATCTTGCTCTTGAGTTGACGAATTAAATGAGATTGATCACTAAACCGATACTTATAGGCAATATCGCCCCAATTAATATCGCTTTCATCGCGCTGATATAAATCATTAAGCAAATTCTCTAACCGCAGCATAGACTGGACTTGCTTCATGGATAAGCCCGTCACCCTATAAAAACTACGCTCAGTGGTACGTTGTGAAAGATGTAGTTGGTCGCCAATTTCATTAACTGGTGTGTGACTCAGTAAAGGTAAGATTTCGCGCACCAAGCGGCTATGTTTATCTTCGTAATTATCTATTAGCCACGGCGACAGTAATTGCTCTAACTTACAAATGGCTTGGTGTTTGTTATCTTCAGCGGCAATTAAAAGCAGCTCTGAATCGAAAATGTCAGTGCCACTAAGGCAATTGACTTCAACCTCTTCAATTTTATCCAGACTAGAAGTAACACTATTTATATCTAAAGAGTAAAGCGCCCCAATCTTAAATTTAACACCGAGAATCGCGAAAGGAGCTGAATGATCCAACCTAAAGGTATTCACATGCGGGAAAACCCAATGACTTCCTCTAGCGTTTTGCGCAATAGAGCCATGTGTATACTCATAGGCTCGGTTTGAACGAGCAATAATTAAATGAGAGGAAGGATCTGGATATAACTTTGGAAAGTTAAAATTTTGGTCGTGAGGTTCTTTTTCTAAAAACCAATAACACTCAATATATTTAGCAAGATGTTCTATTCTCGGCAATAGTCTCCAGCTTTTCATTCACTATACCTTTCTCGTTACTACCCACACGTCTGTAAACCCACACTTTTGCCGAACTTCACACAAATGTAAGCGCAAAGCCTAATACTGACAAGTATAATAATGACACCCATAGAGTATAATAATGACACCCATAGAGTATAATAATGACACCCATAGCTATATTCGTCGCCCATTCTCAATAATAAACACCTCCCCCAACAGAAAACCGCCCAATCCCAATATATAAAGCCCAAATATGAAGACACCCATGATAAAACAGAATATAAAATATAGTGACACCCATTATAAAAATGGTTAATTTTCATCCCTAAACTACACTTGATACGTGTTCCCTTTTATTGAGTCGACTGTTATGCCTCAGTCACGAAAAAGCCAAATCAGTTTAATCGATACGCCTTATTATCACTGTGTGTCCCGTTGTGTACGCCAGTCTTTCTTATGTGGTACAAACACGCTGACAGGGCAGAGCTACGAGCATCGTCGTGGTTGGGTAGAAGAGCGTTTGTTGTTTTTATCCACCGTGTTCGCTATCGATATTTGTGCCTATGCAGTGATGAGCAATCATACCCATGTGGTGCTTTGTGTGGATAAACCCCTGGCGAATAACTGGGATACCGAATCAGTACTAAAGCGTTATCACACGCTTCATAAAGGCACGTTACTGACTCAAAAATTTATAAACGGTGATACCTTAACCCAAGGAGAGTTAATCACCCTTGATAATACCGTTGAAATTTACAGAAAACGCTTGTACGACATCAGCTGGTTCATGCGTGACTTGAATGAGCACATTGCCCGTGAAGCCAATAAAGAGGATGACTGCACGGGAAGGTTCTGGGAAGGGCGATTTAAATCTCAAGCCTTGTTAGATGAAAGTGCAGTACTAGCGTGTATGGCCTATGTGGATTTAAACCCGATTAGAGCGAAAATAGCCAAAACACCTGAAACGGCAAAACACACCAGTATCAAAAGGCGTCTTCACGCCGCTAAACATCACCATGCTCAACCAAGTACGCTAATGCCCTTTGCGGGAAGCTCAAGGGAAAATATGCCCAAAGGAATTGCTTACTCACTCAAAGACTACTGTGAGCTTATCGATACCACAGGTCGTTGTATTCGTGATGACAAGCCTGGTTATATCGATAACACTCAAAGCCCTATCCTACAAAGACTAGGACTAGACTCAGCACAGTGGCTAGCCTTAACCACAGAGTTTGAAAAACATTTCTGCTACGCAGCAGGCGCAGAGCAAATGATGAATGCCTTTAAGCGTCATACTCATCATCAACGAATACGCGGGATGAGTAATGCAAGGCAGTTGCTACAAAAAATTTAATACTACCTCTGTCACTTCCGACAAATAACAGTTTCAAAAGCCTATCCATCGAATAGAACCGGTAAAATTTTTTCGACAAAGCGGTTCTCAAATTCTCAACGACGTTTATTAAATTTGTAGGTTGAAAGCCTACCTTTCATATCGAATAACAAGTTTCATATCTGTTGACGACTACAGACCACAACATTGACTTCGCGAGGGCGAATAACCAAGCAAGGCTAAAAACCGCTTTAGCATTATTTAAAATGAGTGTCTTTTTAAAATGTGGACGTCCATATAAAATTAACGCGAATACTTGAGCTGAGGGTACGCGTAAAACTCTGTCGTTTGTTACGAATGCCATAGTAAATTTCTTTGTAGAACTGACAGCAATTATTCATTATAAACTTGGGTGTCCATGTAAGATTAGCTTGGGTGTCCATGTAAAGTTTTTCCGGATGCCATAGTAAATTTCTTTGTAGAACTGACAGCAACTATTCATTATAAACTTGGGTGTCCATATAAGATTAGCTTGGGTGTCCATGTAAAGTTTTTCTGATTATGTAACATGGATGTCCATATAAAATTATTTATAAAAGTAGATATCTTTAGAAAAGCACTAGGCTGAAACAAAAAGGCCTGAGTCCGATCGGTTGTCGAATTCAGGCCTTTGTATTTGCTTGGAGTCTAATTTTTAGAGACTAGCTTTATTTTTAGAGGCTCGCGTTATGGGGTCACTTCGTTCACTGTCTTTTATTTTGCAAACGCATCACTTATGACAAATGTGCTAGCATCGCTTGCAATGGGTGCTTGGGTTTTTCACCTTCAATTCGGGCGACTTGGCTTCGACAAGAATAGCCTGTGGCAAGAATTTTCGAGGTATCAAACTTAGCGATTGCTTTCTCCCAGCTAAGCGCGTAAATCCCTTTAGATTGCTCTAAGTGGCTTGCTTCATGACCAAACGTGCCTGCCATACCACAACACCCCACAGAAATAGGCGTAAGTGACATGCCCACACGCTGAAACAGTTGCTGCCAATGTTTCTCACTCTCTGGCAACGCTGTCTTCTCAGTGCAGTGGCCGAAAAATGCGTATTGACTATCCGTTGAGCTGCCGCGCTCTGGAAGGGTAATAGTTGCTAGCCACTCATGCACCAACTTCACCTCAAAGCTTCCTCTGGTCTCCCCTAGCACTTTATTGTACTCATCCCGATAACACAGCACCAATGACGGGTCGACACCAATCATAGGTATGCCTAATGGAGCAAGTTTGTTCAAAAAGTCAGCGCTGTCTTTTGCTGTGCTTGCAAATTCTTTCAAAAAACCTTTTACGTGCTGTGGTTTTCCATTAGGCATAAAGGGCAGCAAAATGGGCTCATAGCCTAAACACTCAATTAATTTCACCAGATCATGGAGCAAATCCGCTTCATAAAAGCTTGTGAATGGGTCTTGCACTATCAGTACTTTTCGCGCTCGCTCGTTGGCACTTAACGCTTGCAATGAGCCTAAATCAAATTGGCCTGCCTGATGTCCAGCAAGTTGCTTCTTTAATGAAGGGGAAGACAATAACGGTGTATCAACATAACCGACCGTTTTTTTAATAAGCTTGTTCATCCACTGTTGTTTCAAAAAAGCATTAATCAGCCTAGGGGTTTTGGCCATTAAAGGTGCCATTGCTTCGATATTTCCCACCAAATAATCCTTGGCAGGACGCATATAGCGTTGGTAATAAATTGACAAAAAGCGCGCACGGAATGTCGGTACATCTACGCTGACAGGGCACTGACTAGAGCATGCCTTGCACGCTAAACATCCGTCCATTACCTCTAACACTTCATGTGAAAAATCGTTAGATTGCGCCTTACCCATAGTGTTGTTAAGGCGTTTAAGGAAGTTCTGAGTTTTCCCCTGTACTTCAAGAAGATTCACATCCACCTGCTTATTCGCAAGTAAACGAAGCCATTCGCGCATGGCGCCGGCTCGCCCTTTAGGACTGTGGCGCCTATCTGAGGTAATCTTACTTGATGGGCACATAGTCGACGTGGTGTCGTAATTAAAACATAAGCCGTTACCATTACAATTCATGGCAGGTGCGAAAGCATCGCGCATGGCGATGGGGATTTGGCGATCAAACTCACCACGCTTAACATCTCCAACGGTAACTAAAGATGCATGACTGTCGATGGGGGTGCAGATTTTTCCCGGGTTCATTTTATTAAGGGGGTCAAACGCGGCTTTAATTTTACGCAATTCGGTGTATAGCTCTTCACCAAAAAATGCAGGAGCATATTCACTGCGATAGCCTTTACCATGTTCGCCCCACAACAGACCACCGTATTTGGCAACCAGCGCTGACACTTCGTTTGAAATGTCGGGGATCATGGCCTCTTGCTCAGGGTCGCACATATCAAGCGCCGGGCGCACATGTAGTACACCGGCATCCACATGGCCGAACATACCGTAGTGTAAGTTACGGGCATCAAGCAATGCGCGAAACTCCATAATAAAATCGGCTAAATTTTCCGGCGGTACGCCAGTATCTTCAACGAATGCTAATGGCTTTTTACGGCCTTTGGTTTTACCTAGTAAACCCACAGACTTTTTGCGCATCGCATATATTTTGCCAATGTCGGCATTGTCATAAGTGATTTGATAACCAATGACACCACCTTCATTGCTATCAAGCGCAGAGTCTAAGTTTGCGCACAACAGGGTGATTTTTTCGCGTAATTCATCTTCAGAGTCACCGTTGTACTCAACCATATTTAGGCCGAGTACTTCTTTGTTTTCAACTTCTTTGATGAGCTCTTTAACTTGATGCCAAATGATATCTTGCTTAGCTAAGTTCAATACGTTGCTGTCAACGGTTTCTACCGATGTTGCCTTAGCTGCCACCATATGCGGCGCATGTCGCAGCGCAGATTCAAACGAATCATATTTGATGTTCACCAAGGCTTTGTGTTTAGAGATTGGGGTAACGTTAAGTTTTGCTTCTGCCACAAACGCTAACGATCCTTCTGAGCCAGCAATGACGCGGCTGATGTCCACCGTGGATAAATCATCGCTCAAGGCATGCTCTAAATCATAGCCGGTTAGAAAGCGGTTCATGCGTGGGAACTTAGCCAGAATTTGTTGGCGTTTATCCACACAGGTAGTCAAGATCTGCTTTACTAACCTACCGGTTGTACTTTGCTGCTCAGCGACTTTTTTGGCTTCATCCATACTCATTGGCGAGCTTTCAAGCAAAGTACCATCAGCCAGAACCGACGTTAAACCAAGTACGTGATCACTGGTTTTACCGTACACCAACGAGCCCTGCCCTGAGGCGTCAGTATTCACCATTCCGCCTATCGTTGCGCGATTACTGGTGGATAAATCCGGTGCGAAAAACAAACCGTAGGGGCGCAGCGCATCATTTAACTGATCTTTCACTACACCCGCCTGTACTTTAACCCAACGCTCTTGCGGGTTAATTTCAAGGATATTGTTCATGTGCCGTGATACATCAACAATAATACCCGAGGTTAAGGATTGCCCATTCGTGCCCGTACCGCCACCCCGCGCGCTAAAAGCGACATCTTCGAATTGGCTGGCGAGTTCACCGATAACTTGTAAATCAGCAACTGATTTAGGTAGCACCACGCCTTGAGGTAGCGCTTGATAAATAGAGTTATCAGTAGCAACAGATAAACGACTAGCGTAACTGAATTCTATATCCCCACTAAATTCACTGCGCCTCAAAGCCGAAAAAAAAGCTTGATAGTTTGATTGCGGACTGGATTCTACATCTAAAGCAGGTAATTCATGCTGGGGCATAATGTGGTTTTTTCTCACGGTTTAACAAGTGCGCGCTATTGTACAACCTAAGGGCTACTAACTTCTAATAGGTGAAGGGATTTATTTATGTTTTATCTCGATTAATTATTCCATTTTCAGCGCTCTTTATATTTCCCTTACATTTCCTCTTATATTCCCCCATGTATTTCCTGCTTATCCCCGTCTCATATCCGCATTTTTATAAGCGGGTTTTTGTCATCTTATTTATCTATTTTTCTTATATCTTCATCGGTTACGGTCGTTACACCCAGTAACATGTACAATATTGCATTTTTGACGAAGTTGGCATAAAAGTTAATGACTATAGAAGGAATGTGTTCACCATGAAAAATATTCGTATCGGATTAGGCGCGTTACTTGTCATTGCAGGTATCGTATTGTTTATAATCCCAGGCTCAATGTTGTTAGTCATCGCTGGCTTGCTGTTGCTGAGTGTTGATGTGCCACTTGCACGAACTTGGTTAAAGCACTGCCAAAGCAGTATGGCTCGCTCATCCGCTAAACTTGACCGAGTGCTGCTCAATCGCAAACTTAAAAGCTAGCCGTAAAGGCTAGAATTACACGCTAATAATATCCGCCTAAGTCCCATCATATAGGCCTTTCATTTAAGACACGTTAGTCCTTTTCGCAACACGCTAATATTCCCAACTATTTCCGCATGAAACAGCGAGTAGCTAGCGCTTTTTTTGTTGGATGTTTTCATAAAGAAGTCCTCTTTATGTCAACGTATTTCCGTATGGAACAACTACATAAAAAAAGGCTGTCGCAATGACAGCCTTTTTACCGTAGGGCACTGATTTATTATTATTGTTAGTCAGCGGTGTATTTTAGCGCCTGTTACTTCGCGTGTTTTTCCCCTAAGTACAACCATGTTTCAACAACGGTATCTGGGTTTAACGATACGCTGTCGATACCTTGTTCAACTAACCAAGCGGCTAAATCTTCATGGTCAGATGGGCCTTGGCCACAAATACCTACGTATTTACCACGTTTTTTAGCTGCCTGAATCGCCATAGCCAGCAACGCTTTCACAGCTGGGTCTCGCTCGTCAAATAAGTGCGCTATCACACCAGAATCACGGTCAAGACCAAGCGTTAATTGCGTCATATCATTTGAACCAATTGAAAACCCATCAAAAATGTCTAAGAACTGGTCTGCTAGCAATGCGTTTGACGGTAACTCACACATCATAATAACGCGTAAGCCATTGTCACCTTGCACTAAACCTTGCTCAGCCAACAGCTTTATCACACTGCGGCCTTCTTCAAGAGTTCGTACAAATGGGATCATGATTTCTACATTGGTTAAGCCCATCTTGTTGCGAACTCGCTTAATCGCTTCACATTCAAGCGCGAAACAATCACGAAATTCCTCAGAGATATAACGGCTCGCCCCACGAAAGCCCAACATAGGGTTTTCTTCGTCTGGCTCGTACTGGTATCCACCTACCAAGTTGTAGTACTCGTTCGATTTAAAATCAGACATACGCACAATCACTTTCTTAGGTGAGAATGCAGCACCAATGGTGGCAATACCTTCAACCAACTTCTCGATATAGAACTCAACAGGCGATTCATAGCCCGCGATCATCTCACTGATTTCTTCTTTAAGTTCAGAAGGTTGTTGGTCGAAATTTAGTAAAGCTTTAGGATGCACACCAATCATGCGGTTAATGATGAACTCTAAACGCGCTAAACCTACACCCTCGTTAGGCAAACGAGCAAAATCAAATGCTCTGTCTGGGTTACCAACATTCATCATGACTTTCAGTGGAATATCAGGCATAGCATCCACGCGCGACGTCACCACATCAAAATCAAGCACATCACCATAAATAAACCCGGTGTCGCCTTCAGCACAAGACACCGTAATTTTATCGCCATTGTTGATAAGGTCAGTGGCATTGCCACAACCAACAACCGCCGGAATACCTAATTCGCGCGCAATAATCGCAGCATGACAAGTACGGCCACCACGATTAGTAACAATCGCTGAGGCTTTCTTCATGATCGGCTCCCAATCAGGGTCGGTCATGTCTGTAACCAGTACATCGCCCGCTTGGATTTTATCCATCTCTTCAATAGAGCCAAGTACTTTCGCTGCGCCTGCGCCAATTTTGTGACCTATCGAGCGGCCCTCACAAACAACGCTTGCTTTACCGTTTAAACGGAAGCGCTCAATCACTTGAATATCTTCGCGGCTACGTACGGTTTCGGGTCTTGCCTGAACGATATACAGTTTGCCGTCAATACCGTCTTTAGCCCACTCAATATCCATCGCACGCTTATAGTGTTTCTCGATGATTTGCGCTTGTTTGGCTAACTCTTGAACTTCGTCATCAGTCAGTGAGAAAACAACACTGTCGGCGCGGTCGATATCAACGATTTCCACTTGTTTACCATGGCTCGTATCATCTGAGTAAATCATCTTAGTTAACTTGCTACCAAGATTACGGCGCACAACAGCAGGTAAACCTTTATCTAGGGTTGGCTTGTGAACATAAAACTCATCTGGATTAACGGCACCTTGCACCACCATCTCACCTAAACCGTAAGACGATGTAATAAACACTACGTCTTCGAAACCAGATTCAGTGTCAATGGTAAACATAACGCCTGATGCCGCACAGTCACTACGTACCATGCGTTGAATACCTGCAGATAACGCCACGCCTTTGTGGTCATAACCTTGGTGCACGCGATAAGAAATGGCACGGTCGTTAAATAAAGAGGCATAAACATGCTTGATGGCCACCATCACAGCATCGATACCCTTTACGTTTAAGAATGTTTCTTGTTGGCCGGCAAATGATGCATCCGGCATATCTTCAGCAGTCGCAGATGAACGTACAGCAAACGATGCTTCGTCACCTGCATCTCCTTGCAAGGTTTTAAAGGCTGACGTGATGTCGGCTTCTAATTCCGGTAAGAACGGCGTTTCGATGATCCACTGACGGATTGTATTCCCCGCTTCGCCCAAGGCTGGAATGTCATCCACGTCTAAACTGTCAAGCAATTCGTGTATGCGCGCCTCAAGGCCACTTTGTTCTAAGAAAAGATTAAACGCTGATGCCGTTGTAGCAAAACCACCGGGTACTTGTACACCAGCATTTGAAAGATTAGAAATCATTTCGCCAAGGGATGCATTTTTTCCACCGACAACGCCCACGTCGTCCATTCCCAATTGCTGATACCAAAGCACATTTTCTTGCATTTAATTCGTCTCCAAGATGAACTTAATTGTAAAAGCTGCCAACGATGACAACCCCAGATAGTTAGTCAAAATGACGCTCGCTAAACGTCGAAAAAAATTATATTTCTCAAGTGCCTAGCTTTTTACGTGAGGGATTTTAGAATGCAGTTTAGAAGAAAGTAAAATTTAATTTATTTATGTAATTATATTACTACATTGTTAAGGAAATGTTATGCGCACGGCTTATTATATTTCAGATGGAACAGCGATAACTTCGGAGGTATTTGGCCACGCTTTGTTGTCATTATTCACGATCGAGTTCGAACATATCACGGTTCCGTTTGTTGAAACTGAAGAACAAGCGCAACAAGTTGTTAAAAAAATATCTGAAAGTTTTCAAGATGACGGGCAACGGCCGTTAGTGTTTTACACAATAGTTAACACTGAGGTACGCAAAATAATTTCCAAATCGGTAGGCATTAACTATAACTTCCTCGACCAATTTGTTGCCCCATTAGAAATCGTTTTGGGCGTACCCTCAAAACCAGAAAAACATCGTACTCATAGCATCCATGAAAAAACCTATGACATCAGAATAGAAGCCGTAAATTACGCACTAGCCAATGATGACGGATCAAATTTACGAGAATATGACCAGGCCGATATAATATTGGTCGGTGTGTCGCGCTCAGGCAAAACCCCCACTAGTTTATATTTAGCGCTGCAATATGGCATAAAAGCGGCAAACTACCCTTTCACCGAAGAAGACATGGGCGATATTTTGCGCATGCCCCCGGCCCTAAAACGCTTTAAAGATAAAATGTTTGGTTTAACTATTGACCCACAGCGCTTACATCAAATTCGCTCTGAACGCAGAGCTAACAGCCGTTATGCGTCTTTGCAGCAATGTCGTATGGAACTGCGTGAAGTAGAAAATTTATATCGCAAAGAAAAAGTGCCGTTTCTAAACAGCACTCGCTATTCCATCGAAGAAATTTCCGCCAAGATCTTAGCCACCACTGGGTTAAAGCGTAAGAAGTACTAAGCAGAATGAAAGACAATCTTTACTTTCAAAAGAATCTGTAACAATTGTCACCTTGCCGGTTATTGATTTGCTGCAACCAATGAGTAAGCTGGACTTCACTATTTTATAAGGCCAGCTTATGTTTACTCACTTCGACCCTTCCCTATTTACGTTTTTACAGCAACTAGAAAAGAACAATGACAGAGAATGGTTCAATGCGAATAAACAAAGGTACGAAGATTTAGTGCGCGGCCCTGCGCTTGAATTTATCACTGAAATGCAGAACTGGATCCCGCTGATATCCCCTCATTATGAAGCAACACCTAAGAAAATGGGCGGTTCATTAATGCGGGTTTATCGAGATGTGCGCTTTTCAAAAGACAAATCTCCCTATAAAACCAATGTGGGTATTCAATTTCGCCATGAAATAGGCAAAGACGTACATTCCCCCGGGTTTTATATGCACATTGCCAGTGAAGAATGTTTCTTAGCGGTTGGTACGTGGCATCCTCAGCCCGACGCATTACGCGCTATTCGCGAACATATTCAGCGCAAACCTGCCGCGTATCAAGATGCAATTGAACACACGCCTTTTACCGAGTTCTACCATATGGCAGGAGATTCATTAGTGCGCCCGCCAAAAGGCTATGACACGCAATCACCTATGATTGAAGAAATTAAGCGCAAAGATTTTATCGCTATCTGCCCCCTTGATAGAAAGCAGTTATTAGAGGGTAACGTGTGTGAACTAGCGGCAACGCGATATGGCCGGGCCCAGCCATTACAGAAATTTTTGTGCGATGCGTTAGGCCTGAGATTTTAGGCCGATTGCTCGACCAGCAAAAATCTAAGCGCGCCCACCTGTCACTTTATTAGCGCGGCCTTCTTCTTTGGCTTTTTCAGCACGGCGACGACGCGCTTCTTTAGGATCTGCAATTAACGGGCGATAAATCTCAATACGATCGCCATCTTGTGGCACATCTGTCAATTTGCACGTGCGATTCCAAATGCCGACTTTACTTGTGGTTAAATCGATATCATTAAAACGCTGTAAAATACCCGATGCTCGAATGGCTTCTTCTACGGTATGGCCGTTTTCTACCACTACTTCAAGCAAGGCTTGGCGCTCTGGCAAGGCATAAGCTACTTCAAGGTTAATTTGTTTATCCGTCATGGGTAAATCTCTTTTGCGCGATTAGTAAACGCCACGACCATGTTAGCCGCTATCGCATTGAATACACGACCAAAGGCCATTTCAACCAATCGACTTGAAAAAGCAAAGTCCAAATTCAATTCAATTTTACAGGCATTGTCAGATAACGCTTTGAAAGTCCAGCCACCGCGCAGCTCAGAGAAAGGCCCATCGACTAAGTTCATTCTAATATACTCGCCGCGAGACAATTCATTACGTGTACTGAACCACTGCTTAATCCCTGCCTTTGAAATCAGCAATGATGCCTCCATGCAGTGCTCGTCAGCATGAGTCACTTTCGTTTGTGCGCAACCTGGTAAAAATTCAGGATAACGTTGCACATCATTTATCAAATCAAACATCGATTCAGCGCTAAAGGCGACTAAAGCGCTGCGGGTCACATTAGGCATCAATTCCCCTTGAATTGAGTCAGTCGGTTTTTATAGGGGCAAAATAGTAGCATAAAATCAGATATCTATTTCAATATCAGTGATTTTTGTTGTACCCCGTTAGACAACCATTATAATACGGCGCCATGAAAACAAAGAAGTCAAAATCAACTAACAACACCATCGCATTGAATAAAAAGGCGCGGCACGACTATATCCTGCAAGATAAAATCGAAGCTGGCATTGAATTACAAGGATGGGAAGTGAAAAGCATTCGTTCAGGCAAAGTTAATTTGTCTGACAGCTACGTTACCTTACACAAAGGCGAAGCCTTTTTAGTCGGTAGTACTATTCAACCTCTTAACCAAGCATCAAGCCACGTGGTGTGTGAGCCTTTACGCCAGCGTAAGTTGCTGCTTAACAAGCGTGAACTCGACAAACTGATTGGCTCAGTAGAGCGCCAAGGTTACTCAATTCTTGCCACTGCCATGTACTGGAAGAAAAACTGGGTAAAAGTCGAAATTTACTTAGGTAAGGGTAAGCACGAACATGATAAACGCGATGCCGTGAAAGACCGTGATTGGGCGCGCGACAAAGAACGCATGATGAAGCATAAAGTCTAGGCTTTAGGCTTTATACTTCATGCATGCTATTAGCTTCGCGGTGTGAAGCTAATAGCATGACTTCGAAAGAGAACAACTATTCATTTAGCCATGCGCCTTGTTCAAGCTCGTTTACACTATTGCTGAGTGATCACTTCTTAAAGTGGAACGGTATAAGTTAGTCACTAACCGCACGTACCCATTGAGGTAACACCACTGATTGCTCTATTGCGTACTGCTCCCAAGCGTCGCGCATTTCGGCGAATTTCTCTGGCTCTGAGCTAACCAAATCGTGTTGTTCTCCTGGGTCGTTAGCTATATTGTAAAGTCGCCAAGACTCACTGTTTTGAGGCGCTGCTAACCACGCTGGTTTAGACGATAACCAAAGCAGCTTCCAATCACCTTTACGAATTGCTTTTTGTCCAAATAATTCCCAACCTAGCACTCGCTCATCTTGTTTGATACTTGCTACATTGCCTTTTAAAAATCCTTCGATGGAACTGCCCGTCATGGGCTTCACTGCCTTTCCTTGATACTCATGACCAGGGTGAGCAATACCTGCAAAGTCCAAAATAGTCGGCGCTAAATCTTTTACCGATACCACATCGCTTACCATCTGCTTTTTATGCGCCACCTCTGGAAACGAAATAATGGCTGGGGAGCGAATCCCTCCTTCCGACAAAAATTCTTTGTAGTGCTGAAATGGCCCAACACTCGCCCTTGCCCAGCCCGCGCCAGGGTATACATAAGAGCCCTTCTTTCCCATGTTCTGGTAACTTAAATCCCAAGCTTGGGGAAGCCAAGTGTCATTGCCCTCCAATTTGGAGCGGTCAGAGCCATCAGCGCCGTTATCTGACATGAAAATAACAACCGTATTTTCAAGTTCACCACTTTCACGCAGCGATGTAAGCACTCGGCCGAGTTGGAAATCCATACGCTCAACCACTGCGGCGTAAATTTCCATTGATTTAGCCTGTATTTTTTGCTGCTCTTTAGACAGCTGAGACCATGAGAGCATATAGTTATCGCGATTGGCAGGCGTTACATTTGGGCCAATAATTCCTTGTTTAATTGCCGATGCAATTCGCTTTTCTCGAAGGATGTCATAGCCCTTTTCATATTGCCCACGATACAAGTTAAGATGCTCGTCGCGCACCTGCAATGGCCAATGGGGCGCTGAAAATGCCAAGTAAGCGAAAAAAGGTTTGTCATCGTCTTGATTTTTATTCAGTTGCTGAAGAATAAAATCCGCATAATATTCAGTGGCGTAAAAATCCTCCGGTAGACTCTCTACTGGTTTACCGTTGTGACGATAAAGCGCTTTTGGCACTTGCGAGGTCAACCCCATCATGTCGTTAAAATAGCTGGCGCCACCTTGCAAGAGTACAAAAGACTCTTCGAATCCTTGACGATCTGGTAAAAAAGCCGGTGCCTTCCCTAGGTGCCACTTACCCGCCATGTAAGTGTGATAACCAGCCTCTTTCATCAAAGTTGCTATGGTCACGGCATTGGGGCTAATGTGCCCTTCATAACCTGGCTTGCCCCGTTGATTATCCGCTAAATGCTCAACCATATTTCCTAGACCGGCAGCATGACTATCACTACCGGTGAGTAGCATAGCTCGAGTGGGTGAACAGGTAGCGGAGGTATAAAAGCTATTAAAGCTCACCCCATTGTCAGCTAGAGCATCAATATTAGGTGTGCGAATTTCACTACCAAACGCACCAATATCAAACATGCCTAAATCATCCGCTACGACCAACAATATATTGGGAGCCTCTGAAGTAGGTGAATGTTGTAAGGTTCCATTTTGCTCTGCCACATTCGATAGACCAGCGATTTCCTCATCCGCTGTACTAGCTTGGGCCAATGATAAATTCAGTAACGTCACACTGACGATAAAACTGACTCGCTCCAATAGAAACCGAAGGGCGCGGGGTAAAGCGCAGGAAAGAAAAAAGGCTTGTTTCATGAGGTTCCTCTTTAAGAAAATGTGACATATCAGCTATCACGGTCAATAAACTCAATAAAAAGCGTGCTGCGACACAGCTTCCGCCGCAGCACGAGAAAGGCCCGAGTGGTTAATCGGTATAAAACCGATAACGGGCTTGCAGATAAATCTCTCTTGGGCGCGCTCTGTTCTCAAAAGAACTCCCAGAGTCCGCTTGCGTACGAGACGTCGTTGCGTACTCTTCATCCGTCAGGTTTTTAGCCCCTAAGGTAAATTCCCAATCTTCTTCAGATGTGATGTAAGTCACACTGGCATTAACCGTTGAGTAACTGCTTTGCGCATTTCGCGGGCTGTTTTCTATGCTGTAAAATTGGTCATCTGTGTACATCCAATCGATGCGAGAGCGCATAAATGCTCCGCTGGTAAAATCAAAGGTATGGTTCACCCCAAAGGCAATTTGCCAATCTGGGTTGTAGGGCAATTGATTTGCTGTGGTAATGGTCGTCAGCGTGTTATCCGCTCCAGATACCAATTCACCACCTAAAATGGAGTCAAGCGAGGAGTCCAAAAAACCAATGGAGACGTCGAATCGTAAATTGTCGGTCGCTACATAATTTAATTCAGCCTCGAAACCTGAAATACTCGCCTCACCTAAATTCGAGGTATTCGGTGCACCGTTTAACACAGGATCTGAGAACTCAAGCTGCATATCTTGATAATCCGTTTGAAACACGGCGGCGTTCAGGCGTAGCACACCGTCAAGCATCATTGACTTTATGCCAAGCTCAAATGAATCTACTTGTTCGGAGCCAAATTCCACGGTATCAAGATCTGGAATGCCCTCAGGCAATCCAGGAAAGCGCACCGGCCAGCCCCCATCTCTAAAACCGTTAGAGAATTGGCCATACAGCATCACGTCATCACTGTAATCCCAGGATAAATTAACTAACACATTGGTTTCTTCAGCACTTTGTTCATCGCGCTGCTGCACTGTAAACCAAGGGGCTGTTTTGTCGCCACGAAACAAATTCAGATCCACCATTTTGTCATTCTTGGTGTAACGGGCGCCCAAAGTTAAATCGAGCGTCTCGCTAATGCCATACACAAGCTGGGCGTAAGCAGCTTTAGAGGTGTTCTCTACTTTTCGCTCTATGGTTTGAAAGAAAGGCAAAGTAGCTGCAGCAGGCGCTGCCCCCGCTGGCGGCAATAAAGGGGTTATCAAAGACACATCTTGCTGCGCATCTTCGTTGAAATAATACAAACCTGTCACATAGGACAAACTCTCGGATATTTTCCCCGCTAACTGAAACTCATGGGAATATTGGCTCTGCTCAAAATCATCATTGTCGTTTTGAAAAATAACATAAGGTGTAAAGTCGTTATCATTGGTGAAACTTGCATCCATTTCCCGGTAGGCGCTAGTCACGGTTAAGGTGCCTATGTCCATATCCCAGGAGAATATTAACGAAGCGCCTCCTGCATCAAGTTTTTGCTCAGGGGTGATTTTATTGCCTTCTTTATCAACCCATAGCGAATTCACCTTGTCATTGCCTAGAATATGCGCGTTGCCATAGCAATCAAGGCTGGTATTAACCAAAGACGCATCGCTGCAGGTCGCGGTATCAGTCGACACCCAAGCCGCATTCGGGGAAGGCACGCTCGCCCCAGCGAAATGTGCTAGGCCTGTGTTAAACCGAAAAGCCGACGGAAAGGTTGAGCGGTCATCGCCAGCAACATTTCCCGAGCCTGGTTCAGCTGAAATATTGCCTAGTTGAGTGGGCAATATCGCCGCTGGCGGATCTTGTCGCTTTGACCAATCTGCCGCAAAATCAATACTCATATCATCACTTAGTTCAAAACGCAGTGCACCGCGCACACCCCAAACGTCTTCTCCGCCTAGCTGTAAATCGTCGTACTGCACAGCATCAACATAACCGTCTCGCTCACGATAAAACCCACCGACTCGAGCTGCGACGTGCTCAGAAATAGGAATACTGCTTGAAGCTTTTAAAAATCGGTAGCCGTTTTCACCTACCGCTAGGGACACATTGCCTTCAAACCCTTGTGCAGGGTCAGGCTTTTTAGAAATAAGGTTAATTGCCCCACCAATGGAATTACGACCAAACAACGTGCCTTGCGGTCCGCGCAGCACCTCAACTCTGTCTAAGTCCATCAAATCCGTTAAGCTACCTAACATTCTGCCCAGATAAATGCCGTCAATGTACATGCCTACAGCAGGGTCGTTATTGACGTTGAAATCGCTTTGGCCAATACCGCGTATAAAAACCGTTGGCGCAGCAGACATACCACTGGTCGATCCCCCTGTTTGAAAATGCACATTGGGTGATGCAGCAGCCACGTCAGTAATATCAACGGCCCCGCGGTTTTCTAGTTCGAGTTCGCTAAAGGCCGAAATGGCGATAGGGGCGTGTTGCAACCCTTCCTCCATTTTACGCCCTGTTATGGTGATTTCTTCTATATCGAGTTGGCTTTCAGCGTGTGCCGACAACCCTGCAAAAATACTCAGTGACAATAGTGAAACAGCGGCGCTAGGCATCCGTAAAGCAAGTGTGTTGGGTGTGTTATTTTTCATTCTTTGTGCCCTATTGAAGTAGTCTATATCCAGACCTTGTTACCAAATTAACAATTAGATACATCTATTTAACAATTGGACGATAGCAAAGGCGTAGTGTTAATTATATTTGATTATTGTTTATATATTGTTAAGTTTAACTTACCATAAGTCGCGAATAGCAGCTTCATATGAAGTGCGTGAAATAGGTAATAAATAAATGGAAATCAGGCAGTTACGTCATTTTATCGCAGTGGTCGAGGCAGGCAACTTACGCAAAGCCAGTGAGAATACCCACATCACCCACCCCGCTTTGAGCATGAGTTTAAAAAGTCTTGAAAGTAGTTTGGGGGTTAAGTTGCTTGAGCGTGACCGCCGTGGCATAGCGCTGACATATGCCGGTGAAAAGTTCCTGCCCGCCGCTCACTCTTTACTAAAACAAATCGATGATTTGCGTTCTTCTTTACTTGGTACACAAGACAGCCCCACAGGCAATGTTCGACTGGGTATTCCCTACGGCATTAACAATGCTTTAGCTGCGCCTTTGTTTAAGCAATTGCAAGAGCGCTATCCTGGTATTAATCTCATTATCGAGGAAGGCAACACCACAAGTTTAGAGCGCTCTTTTGACAATGACTTACTCGATTTAATGATCAGCTATGACATTCAAAAGAAGCTTGACCAAAAGTCTGAGCCGCTTTACGTAGAGCAGCTTTATTTGGTCAGTGCCTTTGATCCCACTTTGGCCCAAGATGCCGAAATCAACTTTGCTGACTTAGTTAATTTCCCTATTGTATCCAGCCCTGGTACACACTCTATGCGCAGAACACTTGAGCGATACGCATTTGAAAACGGTATCCAATTTGATTTTTCATTGGACTTCCAATCTGCCCATTCCAGTTTAAAAATAGCCGTTGAAGGTCTCGCCCACACTATTGCTCCTTGGGATTTGATCCACGATCATGTGAGAGGTAATTTAATCAGCGCACGGCGCATAGTCAGCCCCTGCATGGAGCGAACCGCCTGTTTAGTTTCATCTTTACGAGGGGTTCACACCACCGCTACAGATGCGGTGATTTCATCGATAAAATCAGCCATCGACAGCGCAAGAAAAGACGACAAAATACGAGGACGGTCATTTATTCATTAACGCTTAAAGCTGGCTGACAACGTCTTTGGGAGCTTGATATGTTCTGCAGCAACTGGCCTTTTCAGGCTCACCAAAACCACGGCGGTTATCACCATGCAAAGTAAAGTGAGTATGGGCAGCCAATATAACGAGACATGTGTTATCAGCAGTGATACCACATATGAGCCGAATGCCATGCCTGTGGCAAGCGCAACGTGACTTAAAATTGCCAAGCGCCCAAATTGATTAAACACCGACATTAAGCCCACTAAATAAGGAATGGTGACCACCCGCGAAATGCAAATTAAGCAGGAACCTAATAAAAAGTAGCCCACATTTATACTGCTGAACATGAGTAAAATAGCGCCACCTGCTCCCATGAATAAACCAATAGAAATAGGAGCAGCTCGACCATAACGCGTTCCTGCAAGTGTGCTGAGAAAACCACCGAAAATTGACGAAACCGTCGCCGCAGACAATACCCAGCCCGTATCAGCCAACGATATTCCTTCGTATTCGCCCATAGGTACAAGTGCTGCCCACATAATACTCGTGCCCGTGGCAAAGACGAATAACGCGATTAAAATCAAAATATTGTTACGAGGAAAATAAAGTACTGAATTGCTTGCCGCCCCGTTACATTGCTTATTAACCGATGCGTAGGCATTACTGGGGATCGCGTTTGTGGGCCACATCAGTAACAAGCCAAGCACAGCTAATATGAAATAGACGCCATCTACCCCAAACCGCGTGATAACTAAAGGAAGTAGCGCCATGCCAAGCGCACTAAATAGAAGTTGCACCACCAACTTACCGGAAAAAATGCGCTCGGTATCAGGCAAAGTGGCGATCACCACCATATACAAAATAAGTAAGGTACCTGAAAAGAAGCCCCCAATACCGCGCAGTATCGCTATGTAGGTAAAATCAACCAACAATGTACTTATTAGATTTATTAGCACTAGCGCCAATAACGATACAATAGAGACGCCGCGCCAGCTAATTTTTGATACCCACCATAACGCTGGCACGGCAGAAAATGCACTGGCTAACAACTCAGTTGCAATGACAAACACAGCCTCAGACTCGCTGAACTGATAGCTACTAACCAGCCCGCTGATCAGCAAAGGAGCAAACACCAACGCAGCGTTCGCCACCATAGACGCGGTGCCAAAATAGAGTATTAAGCCGAATTTGATCGGCATGCAACGTCCTTCAAAATGATCAAAAGACGTAACATACAGGATCTTGTTACAAAAAGGTTAAATTTACTTAATTTTTAATTTACTACTTACACTTCAATAAATTAAAATGACACGGATGTATCAAATTATGAGTAATAAATATCCCATTAAAAGGCTATCTAACATACATTTAAGGGATAAATACCCCTGCACAACGACGTTTTCGCGCCCTTGCTGCTCACCCATAACATAGCTTGTTCTTTTACATCAGCTCATCATTAAAGCGTTTTCGATAACGTTTGGTAAGCATGGCAGTGCGTACCTGATCCAAAATTAAACATATAACGGGTGACAACTTCCCTTGGGGGCTTTTCCCTTCCCCCACTCTGCGAATTTGCCTTTTCACCATTGCCATAGTGGCAAGGCCCGCCAGGGTTTTGTCTTTCCATTTAAGCTTGGTCATGACGTGAACGTCCTCTTGTTTTTGCTGCCACTTATTCGGTAAATCAGGGGTAAACGCCAGTGCAGTGGCCATACCCACTAATGCCACGCCTGAATCTATCACCTGCAGTGCTACGGGTAATCGAGTGATGCCACCTGTGGTCATGATTGGCGTAGATGAATGCGCACTAATCCCTTGCGCAAACTCTAAAAAATAGGCTTCACGGGCTAACGTTCGCGCATCTGCAGTATTGCCTTGCATAGCGGGAGCTTCGTAACTGCCGCCAGACAATTCCACAAAATCAATGTTTAGCTCGCTGAGCATATCCACGACCATTTGTGCATCAGCAGGCTCAAAGCCACCGCGCTGAAAATCAGCAGAGTTGAGTTTCACTGAAACAGAAAAGAGCGGACCGCATACTTGTTTTATTTCACGGGTAATGGTTAACAATAATCGCGCACGGTTTTCAATGCTGCCGCCCCAATGGTCATTTCGTTTATTCGTTAAAGGCGACAAAAACTGAGCTAGCAAGTAACCGTGGGCAGCATGAATCTGTACCCCATCAAAACCGGCTTTTTGCGCTTGCTGAGCACTGTGTACAAACCGGTTAATCACATCTTCTATTTCAGCCACGTCCATCGCTTTAGGCTGACCAAATAAATGTGAATGTTTACCCATATCAAGGGGTACGTTTGATGCGGATAATACCTTTCCGCCCATTTTGCTAAACACTTGCCTTCCAGGGTGATTAATTTGCATCACCACCTTGCAACCATTGAGCTTTGAGACACGCGCCAGCTGAGCAAACGCCGCTATATCGGTGTTTTGCTCTAACGCTAGCCCTCCAGGGCCCGTCATGGCTAAATGGTCCACCATGACATTCCCCGTCAAAATAAGCCCAGCGCCCCCTTCTGCCCACTTACGGTACATAGTGAGCAGCGTTTGCGAGGGTACCTGTTCAATCGTTGCTAGGTTTTCTTCCATAGCCGCTTTCACAATTCGGTTTTTAAGCGTTAATCCGCTTGGTAAGGTAAATGCTGAAAATAGCGTATCTACTTTACGGCTTGGCGCGTAACCTTCATCAATACGAGCAGCAGTAGACGTAGCAATAGGCGCAGCCGGCTCCTCATTTTTTAAGGTAGCTTTATTAGTAATGTTATCGCTCGCGGCTTTCGGGGTGTTTGGCATAAAACAGCTTATTAAATTGACATTGAATTCACTATAACCTTAAAGTCAGCTTTAAGGTCAATAGGCTATTTGAAACCAACAAAGAATGAGCAAAAATGAAAATAGGTGAATTAGCAAAACAAAGTGGTGTTAGCGCCAGTACCCTGCGCTTTTACGAAAGCAAAGGCTTACTGAAAAGCAACAGAAACAGCAATGGTTATCGCCAATATACTCAAGAAAGCGTGCGTCAAATACAACTAATAAAATTCTCTCAAAGCTTAGGCTTTACGCTAGATGAACTGCCAACGGCTGAAACAAATGAAGCAAGCTTTGATCATGACTTAATACTGCAACGGCTAAAGAACAAACGCCAAGAAGCGCACCTTTTGCTAGCCGAAATACAACGTAAATCAGACCGCCTAGACAAACTGATCGAGCTATTGAACAAAAACTGGGCAAACGGACAATGCTTACCTGAGCAAACTTTAAGCAAAGTGTTAGATGAAGCGAATTATTAACTGCGCTGGCTACGCATATTAGTGATTTCCCCCAAGTTTATGTTACAATGCGCAGCGTTGGTAGTTTGCAACCAACCACATTTGGGGCTGATTTTGGATTCGACAAGATTCTTGAGGCTTTAGGTGCATGCAGAGGAGCGGTTTGCCTCTTAAAAAGCCGCATTTAAATAGTCGCAAACGACGAAAACTACGCTCTAGCCGCTTAATAACCGGCTAAGCCCTTCCACTCATACTTTTTCTGCTAGTAGAGGTTCGGAAGGTCATCCCAGCAGAATAGCGAGGGAACCTTGTCTAAGGGTGAACCGCGAAACAGTATTAGGCCCGCTATGAGAAATCCTGTCTGCCGGAGTTCGAAATAGTTAAATAAAAGACAGAATAAGCATGTAGTACCGACGGTTGACGTTTTTTGGACGCGGGTTCAACTCCCGCCAGCTCCACCAAACATCGCGATGAAAAGGCTCTTCAGAAATGAAGAGCCTTTTTTGTTGCAAGAGCAGTTGATCCTACAGGTACACCCGAGAAAACCATTTACCCTTCTTTAAACTGGCTTTCATCTACCTCTTTAAGCCAAATCGGGTTGCTGTAGGCTTTATGTCCGTTTTTATCTTCTACCACCAGCGCGACCCAACCAGAGGTTTTGGGCAGAGTGAATGTCATCGTTGCACTATCACCACTAAGTGCTTGTTTGTTTAGCACCTGATGATTTGAGCCGCTTTGCCCAGATTGCTGTTGTTGCTGATTTTTTTGCTCGCTTGGCGCAGCAATTAATGACACTGACTTAAGCCCATTCACCGCGACCAAATCAAAACTGATGGATTGTGGCTGATCTTTGGCCAGTTTAATCGTGTCACCAAACATGACATCTTGCGGATAAATAATCGGCCCATATGACACATAAGAGCGGCCGTTTTTCATGGCTTGTGCATACGCCTGGGCACTTGGTTTACTGCCCGTGTATACGAACATGCGATTCAAGCCGCTGGTTTGGTTCCACACATCATGCGTGTCAGAGCCAGCGGTATAATAGTAAGGCAAACCTTGTGACCAAAGCTGATGGGCTTTATCCATGGTTGGTTGGTTATCAACGGCGGCGTTTATCTCAAACAAGTCAATGCTGGGGTTGAACCCACCTGGGGCAGTGTTTTTATCTAAACTGCTCAAGTAACCGTAGGGTATGTACGGGTGGTTCGATGCAATCACTGTCGCCCCCATGCGGCGCATGTCTTTGATCAAGGTATGAATATCGTCTACGCCCGGGTCGACAGACAAGGTGGCTCCTGCGTTTATCGGGAAGGCATTAAAATGGCCCCATGAAGGCGACACTTCAATTGATGGGATAAAAGGCACGCCGCGTTTATCGGCTAACGCTTGTACGGCTGCGTTGTTTTTGGTGGAGTCATGATCGCTCACAAACAATGCATTTAACCCAGCAGCCAGTTGCGAGCGCACTAAATACTCGGGTGACGTTGAACCTTCAAGCACGTCTGCATGATGATGCAAGTCAGCTGCGTACCAACCTTTTTGCATTGGGTAAGTGCTAACGGTAACAGCACTGGCTATGTCTGTGGTGGTATTCCCTTTTACTACAGTGTTAATCAATTCTGGCTTTGCATTAAAGCCACCACCAGGTGAAATACTCAGTTGATATTCACCTGGTGCGAGCGGAAACATTGCATGACCGGCGTTATCAAGTTCGGTGAAAAAAGTCCGCGAACCTAAAAATTCAATCAAAGGCTGATTGCCTTTTTCAATCTTTATCTTGGCATCAAGGGGCGCTTTAGTATTTGCATCTGTTACCTCTATGCTGACCTGGCCTGGTGAGAGCAAATCGTCGAACGATAGGGTTTGAGTGGTGTTTTCACTGATTTCAATATCATGTATTTTACTGTCAGAATAGCCCTTCCCGGTGGCATACACTTGGTATTGACCAATCGGTAAGTCAAATTGGTATTGGCCGTTTTTGCCCAAGCCCCACATGTAAGGCGTACCCTGTTTACTTACCACAATCGCCGGTTGCGTTAGGGCATTTTTGTTTTGAGTTTGCACTTCACCTTTCAGCGTTCCTGCTTTCGTGTTTTTACGCTCAATTTCGGCGCGCACCACTGGCGCTAAATCGCCACTGGCCAACACTTGGTAATCGCCAGTGAAGGTCACTGATTGCCCTTTTTGCAAACTATGCTGGGCGTACAAGTCTCTTGATTGGTTTTTTACTTCAGTCATGTAAGGCGCATGCAAAGCTACCGCCCAGTCAGCGCCATAACCCACAAACCTATCAGTAATGAAATTCGCAGTCGGCTCTTTTTCCTCACTGGTCTTGTATTCAGGTACGGCAAACTTGTATCCCGCATCAGGCCACAAAGTAAACCCAGAGTGCATGTCTACTATGGCTTCACCTTGATTGGTCATGGTCGTTTGCACGTGAATCAAATCAGAGCCTGATTGCAGACGGTAAGTCGTGCTTATTTCAACTTTGCCGAAATCACGGATGACTTCAACAATGGCTTCATCTTGACTGTCTTTGATGATGTTAAGCGTTTGATAGGTGTTGGGCCAACTAGACCAATTATTCGGGATGAAATCTGCAAACGCTACGCGATCAGGACTTAAGCTGCCATCAGCTTTAACGTTCGCGATATCCACAATACACCCACGTGCAACGCCCCAAGGCGGCGCAGAGCCAATGGCTAGTGAGAACGCTAATTTGTCATTTTTAATCGTCAGGTCGTTGTCAGAAATAGCATTACCATGGGGGATGAGCGTTTTGCCCTTAGTAATACTGACGTCGGCAATGCTTGGTGCACTAAGTAGCAAACCAATAGTGGCCAAAACGCTGGAAATAAATGATGAGTGAAGCTTAGGTACTTTCATGATTCTTTACCTTTGGCAGGCCAATAACCTGCCCTTGTTTTAATTAGTTTGCGTCTGTCACGCGTGCGCGAAATAAAACTATAAGCCCTTTTTATGTCAGTTTTTAAAGGGTGAGACGATGCGCAGAAAATAAAACTCAAAACAGTGAAGCAGACAGACCAAGTACTGTACAAATGACGAAAACATAAAATATTTGCGCTCAATCAATACAAAAAAGGCCACAAACAGGAGACTGAATGTGGCCTTGTAACTCGCTATTATTACATTACGAATCTAACGTTGAACGATGCAATACGCGGCGCACCAATCCAACCGGCATTTGGCGCGATTGAGCCAAGATACTCTTCGTCAAATACGTTGTTTACGGTAAAGCTAAGCTCTACGCTTTCGATGCTGCCACCGATATCGTAAGCCGTTTTACCCATATACAAATCACTTACTACGTAAGAATCAACTTCTTGCGTGTTCGCTTGGTCTAAGAAGCGCTCACCCACGTATTTCGTGCTGAAACCCGCGTAGAAGTCATTTTTCGCGTAGTCGAAGCTAATAACCGCCATATCTTCTGGGCTACCGATAACCGTTTTACCACGGATATCTTGATCGTCATCCGTGTAAGTCGATTCATTCTTGGTATAAGAAACGTATACACCGAATGTGTCAGTAATTTTGTAGTCGATTGAAGCCTCGATACCGTCAGATTCAATACCACCGTCGTTAAGGTAACCACCAGCAGCAGATTCTAAGAAATCGATACCATTTACGTCTTCATTGCTCACAAAGGTAATACGGTTTTCAAATTTGATGTTGTAGTAAGTCAAACTTGCGTTAAAACCAGGCGTTGAATAACGTAAACCAAAGTCAATGTTATCTGCTGTTTCAGGCTCAACTGTGCTCACATCAGCATCATCGCGCTCTAGTACTGCATCTTTAACCGCTGCAAAGTTTTCTGCGTAGCCACCGAAAACCTCTAGGCCGTTTACCGGTAACGGCGCAACAAAACCTGCTGAGATAAGTACGTCTGAATCAGATGACACGTCCAAATCGTTCTCTGGTACAAATTGGTCTTCTTTCGCCACATCAACCTTGAATTGCTTTGCACCTAAACGGAACTTTGCAAACCCTGCATCAAGTTCGTCTTCAATGTAATACATTAGGGTTTCAACCGGGAATTCGCGGTCGTACTGCACCCAATAAGGGGTATTATCAAAGCGCGGGCCTGTTGCAGCATCTATGGTTTTATGCCAATCACGATACTCTTCTCGTTGATAATCTTCATACCAGAAACCACCACGCAATACGTTGTCCATATCTGAAATGCTGGTATGCCAAGTGAAATCACCGTTTACCCCATAACGCTTTTTATCATAGTGCGTATGACGGTTTGAGCTGACAGGAATAGCACCTTGCTCGTAACAACCTGGGTCGATTTCTGCACCGCCCCCGCCGTATGGAAAGCCAATTGAGCTTTCGCAGCCTGCGATAGGTGATAAAGACTCACCCGCACGGTTTACAAAATAAATTAGGCCCTGAGACGCACCGCCGTATGCGGTCGTCGATGAATCAAGCTCAGAGTTAGGGTTACCTACACCATCATCGGTAACATCAGCGATGTAATATGGGATCCACTTACCCGCACCTTCGTTTTCGTGATAGTAAACATTCGTACTAAAATCAACTGCACCCACAGCGAAGTCAGCTTTTAGGTAAGTGAAGAAGTTTTCACGCTCAGTCACCCAACCTTCACGGAACACTTGGTCTTGATAAGGCACACCAGACCAATCTTCAGTTAAGCCGTCCCACAAAGGGTCTTGTTCATACTGAGCTAAACCGTAAACACGCTGGTAAGTGTATTCTTCGGCATCGTCATAACTCACGTAACCCGTAATATCCACTTCACCTATGGTGCTGATAATTTTACCTTCGGCGTGATCACGTTTATTGGTGATAGAGCCATCCATATAATCATCGTTTTGCTGGCTTGACAGTGACAACCAAGCAAATGTGTCCTGCGCTATTTCGCCTGTGTCGTAACGTACGTAGAATTTTCGTGCGTTTTGCTCACCTAGTGTGGCGCTGACCGTTAATTGCTCGTCTAAAGCAGGTAAAATGGTGGTGAAATCCATGGTGCCACCTAGCGCTTCGTTTGAACGAGAGCTAATGTCAGCAGTACCTTGAGATACTTCTACGCCACGCAAGTTTTCGGTATCAATATAACGGCTGGCTTTTGTACCGCCACCGTAGTTAGAGTTACCGTTTGATATGCCATCAACCGTCATACCAATTTGTTGAGATTCAAGGTTCAACTGAAAACCACGAATTGAAATACTAGTAGACCACTCATCAGAGCCAAACGGGTCACCTTCAGTCACCAATACGCCAGGTAGGTTATCTACCAAAGCCAATACGCTTGTCATCGAGGTTTGCTGCTTTTTCATTTCTTCAGAAGCGGCACTGTTTGCATAAGACACATTACGCCCCGTCACCACAATAGACTCTACGTCTTCTTGCTGCTTTTTAGCGTTGGCTTGGGTTTCTGCTTCCTGAGCAAAGGCCGACAACGACGTCATCGACATGGCTGACAGCACAGACAAAGCGATTAGGCTTTGCTTCTTTGGCACATAGGTATTCATAAATAATCCTGTTTTGTGTGTTGTGTTTTTATTGTGTGTAGTAATGGTAAAGTCCTTTATTTCACTAAGTTCCTGAATCTATTTTCGTGAAGTCGATCTCGTTATCTTTTGGTGAGCTATCGATATTTTTAACGGTTTTAGGCTTGCTGTAGGCAATGAAAATTGCGCAGCTAAAAAACAAACCGATGACCAATGCCCCGACCCACTGAATTTGTAAAAACTCTAATTTGAACAACAATGTCAGCAACGAAAGCGCGACTATGTTCAGTGCCATGTACTTAAACTTACCTAAGCGTTTAACGGTGAGTTTTAGGTTGTCTGTGTACAAGCGAATAAGGGAGTCGAGCGAGTTGATGACAAACACAATGCCCACAAAAGCCATGGCAAAGTTTTTCAGCCCTGCTGTGGGAATACCCGCTTCGTGATATTGATAAATAACGCTGAACCAAACCGCGATAGGAATGGAAGGAAAAATCAACATAGCGCCCAGCACCTGATAGGTTTTCAAGCCCCCCACAAAACGTGAGGTAAATTGACCAATCATGATGCTCCAAGCAAACCACCAGAATAAGTAAAACTCGTGGTATTCGTTCAATGGCAAAACAAAGTCATCTAGGTTGCCAAAGTAACTTCCTATCAAGCTTAAATTATTAACGAAAGCAGCCACATGGCTGTCTTTTCCTAAGAATGCACCAGCCCACATAAAGGCGATCAACGCGATAAATAGCCAAGTGGTAGAGATACTCAATAAACGTACATATTTGATGTCAGTACTGGAATAAACGGCAAAGCAGATTGCCGCGAAAACAATAAAATAGAAGGTAGGGATAACCGATTCGCCATCACCAATAGCGGGTAGATACCAAGGTAAATTAGACAACAACAAAAAGGCGGTAAATGCACAGGTGCCGATAATCACCACATTATTGATAAGTTTAACCAAGGGGATTTCGAAAAACTTAACCTTGGGCTCAACCACACAGAAGTAAAAACAGGTTAGAAAGTAAAACCCCCAAATAAGAAATCCCCAGTAACCAAACTCTATCGCCATAGGGTTGGTAAAAGCGTATTCAGGGTTAGCCTTTAGGTTTGCGTAGCCGCCAAACTCGGTGAGCGGGAACATGATCAAGCCAACATCTAGGCCTGAGGTAAATAAAATAGCAATAAAGGTAAATAGCCTGACCGGTGTCACACCGACACAGACGACATTGCCCCATTTAAGTAAAATAACCACAATGGCCAATAGGGTGAAAATGATCCCAGCGTTAAGCCATAAGGTCATTGGTCCCTCCCCAAAATAAGCGATAATGCTTCATCTTTCTTCCTGTTTATTGACGCGCATTACGCAGCAAAAAATACAATTTGCTGCGCTTCAGATGGCCAGATTAAATCGTTGCGTTACGTTGCACTGTTTGCCAATTGCTTGATGTAGCAACCTTCACGGGCGCTTGACTAAGCGCTGGCTTACCTAAAATCATGTCTGCTGCTTTTTCCGCAACCATGATCGTTGGCGCATTCAAATTACCATTTGGCACAGTGGGGAAAATCGACGAGTCCACTACTCTCAAACCTTGAATACCGTGAACCTGAGTGCTGGAATTCACCACCGCCATGGCGTCTTCTCCCATTCGGCAAGAACACGAAGGGTGGTAAGCACTTTCAACCGCTTGGCGCACGAAAGCATCAATTTCTTCGTCTGTTTGAACATGCTTGCCAGGCTGAATTTCGTCATCACGATATTCATCAAAGGCGCTTTGCTCGATAATTTCACGGGTTAGGCGCACACATGCGCGAAAACCTTCAATGTCGTCTTGATGTTGCAAGTAATTGAACTGAATTTTCGGCGCTTGTGTTGGGTCAGCTGATGTAATCGTGACCGCACCGCGACTTTTTGGTTTGTTGTGGCCTACGTGCACTTGAAATCCGTGCCCAGCAAACGCACTACGCCCGTCGTAACGCATAGCAGCCGGTAAAAAGTGGTACTGTATATCTGGCCACTCAACCCCAGGTTTTGAGCGAATAAACGCACAAGATTCAAAGTGATTCGTTGCGCCTAAGCCTTTGCGCGTAAACAACCAACGTGCACCGATCAAACCCTTTGAAATCAAGCCGAGTTTGCCGTTTAAGGTAATGGGCTGCTTACACTTGTACTGAAAGTAGAATTCCAAGTGGTCTTGCAAGTTCTGCCCTACACCAGGTAAATGATGTTTCACCTCAACACCCGCCGCCTGAAGCGTATCGCTATCACCGATACCTGAAAGTTGTAAAAGGTGGGGAGAGCCTATCGAACCAGCACTTAACAGTACTTCTGTGGTGGCCTTCGCAGTGGTTTTATTACCATCGATACTGTATTCAACACCTACGGCTTTTTTGCCCTCAAGAATCACCTTTTCAGCCAACGCACCGGTCACTATGGTTAAGTTGTTGCGTGATTTCACCGGGTCAAGATATTCACGGCTGGCAGAACTGCGCACGCCGTCTTTCACCGTCATATGCATAGGGCCAAAGCCCTCCTGCTGTGCGGCGTTGTAATCATCGGTGGCGGCATAACCCGCTTGCTTACCTGCTTCGATAAAGGCGCCATACAGCGGATTAGCCATTTCATTGCCGTTATTTACGCCAAGGGGCCCTTTGTCACCGCGATAAGCATCTTTGCCTAAATAGAATGATTCGGCTTTTTGAAAATAAGGCAAACAAGATTGGTAGTCCCAGCCTTGTGCTCCATGCTCTTGCCACTCATCAAAGTCTTTTGCGTGACCTCGTACATAAACCATACCGTTAATTGACGATGAACCACCTAACACCTTGCCCCGAGGGCAATGCATTTTTCGGTTATCTAAATAAGGTTCGGCTTCGGTGTGAAATTGCCAAGCAAGTTTTTCAGTGTTCATGGGAATAGACAGCGCGGTGGGCATCTTGATAAAGATGTTTTTATCGCTGCCGCCGGTTTCCAATAACAACACTTGATTGCTGGCATCTTCGGATAAGCGATTTGCCAGCACACACCCTGCAGAGCCTGCGCCCACGATAATGTAGTCGTAAGTTTGCTCAGCCATTAAAACGGGCTCTCTATGTCGGTCATACCCACGTAAATGGATTTAGTTTGGGTGTAATGATCAAGCGTTTCGATACCATTTTCGCGGCCAATACCCGACTGCTTATAACCGCCCACTGGCATTTCTGCAGGAGAATTGCCATAGCTGTTGATCCAGCAAATACCGGCTTGTAGTTTATGAATAACGCGGTGCGCGCGCTTGATATCTTTAGTGAATACACCAGCGGCCAAGCCTAAGTGGGTATCGTTTGCACGGCGAATAACATCTGCTTCATCATCAAACACCAACAGACTCATCACCGGGCCAAAAATCTCTTCTTTGACTATGGTCATCTCATCGCTGCAATCGGTAAATACCGTTGGTGCCACAAAATAACCGTTCGGGGCCGATTCAGGTCTCAACGTGTTACCACCTGTTAGTAGGGTTGCGCCCTCTTCGGTGCCTTTGTTGATATATCCCATCACTAGGTCTTGATGCTTTTTCGAAATCAAGGCACCCAAGTTAACGTTCGGATCGAGCGGATCACCAGCGATAATGTTATTTTCTATGCGGGTTTTAAGCTCATCTACAAACGCTTGATAAACTGACTTGTGAACGTAAACACGGGTGCAATTGGTGCACACTTCACCTTGGGTGTAGAAGTTACCAAGCATGGCTGCGCTCACCGCTTGGGATACGTCAGCATCTTCAAATACTAATAGAGGTGATTTCCCCCCTAGTTCCATGGTCACGTCTTTCAATGAGCCTGCGGCACTGGCAACCACTTTTTTACCTGTACCTACCTCACCGGTAAACGAGACTTTTTCAATGTCTGGGCTTTGGGTTAACCATTGGCCTACTTCCGCAGCGCCTTGCACCACGTTAAATACACCAGCAGGAACCCCCGCCTCTACAAAAATTTCCGCGAGCTTAATTGCGCCTAAAGGTGTCTCTTCTGACGGTTTGAAAATTAAAGCATTTCCTGCAGCAAGCGCTGGGCCTGACTTCCAGCAAGCGATTTGCAATGGGTAGTTCCATGCGCCAATACCGGCACAAACGCCTAGCGGCTCTTTGCGGGTATAGTAAAAATCATCACCAACCATTTGTTGCTGACCCACTTGAGCTGGGGCAAGACCCGCAAAATACTCGATAACATCTGCTCCCGTTTGCACATCAACGCACTCGGCCTCTTGCCAAGGTTTACCGGTATCCAGTACTTCAATTTTGGCCAGTGCATCATTGCGTTCACGCAGTAATGACACGGCTTTTATTAAAATACGGCTACGCTCAATGGGCGTCATCGCTGACCACTGTGCGAACCCTTCTTTAGCGCTTTTGATTGCCGCTTGTTGAATTGTCGCGTCTGCCACCTCAACGTGGTAAATCACTTCGTCAGTGGCTGGGTTTTTAACGGCAAAGCTCTCGCCTGATTGATTTGCGAGAAATTGGCCATGAATGAAATTTTGGTAAACTGGTGTTGTCACGTTAGTGTCCATATTGTTTGATAAGTGAACGCACATAGTCTTTTGCTAGCCGCTCACAGTGTTCAAATTCATCTTTGTCAGACTTGCTTAGTACTGCTCGTAACCACAAGCCATCGATCATTGCCGCGCTTAATTCAGCGGCAACTCTTGCGTCTTCTACGCTCATTAGTTGTCTAAATGAGCAGGCTAAATTACTGCACAGTCTTCTGCTGTTTACGTTCTGTAAGCGATGCAATTCAATGTCGTGCATCGACTGAGCCCAAAAGCTCAACCAAGTTTTAGTTGCATCACTTTGCTGTTGAAGCCGCGAAAAGTTGGCTTCAACAATTAACATCAACCTTTGTTCAGGTGTGGTATCCAGCTTTAATCCACCTAACAGCGATTGCTTCAAGTTTGATAATAAATAGCGCACGGTTGCTTCAATCAGGCCCTGCTTACCACCAAAGTAATGGCTGATAATGCCCGACGACAAACCCGCTTTTTTACTGATGCTATTAATGGTGGTTGCACGTAATCCAAGTTCCGCCACAGATTCAATAGTGGCATCGATTAATTGCTGACGACGTACAGGCTGCATTCCAACTTTAGGCATATTTCTCGCTAACGCTTTTGTTAATTGAACGTTCAATAAAAATAAAGGTTAAGGTAATAGGATTGATAATTCAACGTTGACAATCTGTAAATTGACCAGATAAATGCGTAGAGCTGAATCTAACTCGCCGCAATACCGCGTCAGTAAAGAGCAAACGAAAGAATTAAAAATAATCACTTTTTTTGATAAAAAATCGCTAAAACCAGCTAAAAATGCCGTTTTCGATCACATCAGGCTTAACAATTGATATGAGAAATGCCGTCATAAAAATGTAATATTTGGTAGTACACTAACGATTTATTGCGTGGTAAATTTCCCGTCTACCAAGCGGTAGAAAGCGCTACTGATTTGAAGACAATAACCTTAGAAAAACGGCTGTGTTGTATTCAGAATAAACAAAATAAGTTGGGTTATTGGCCTAGTGCCATGTGAGATACAAGATGCTAAGTGCGAGATGCAAGAAATGAGAAGTGGGAAGTGGGAAGCGCCAAAGGCTTTAAATTAGTTATTAACGCCATAGTCTCTTGTTAGGAACTATGGTTCAAAAACAACGAACGCTGCCCTAACCAAAACAATAAATATACTATAGCCGAGTAATGAAATAGAGCGTCTTCGACGTTTGGGCAACAACTCTTCGACGACGATTGAGTTACCTTTCTTCAATTTGGCTCCCCATATAAGTAACCAATATACATTAAGCACATATGAATGGGAGTCGATTTGAATGACAGAATTGTGCTTTGGCCAGAACCAAAAACGCTTAGAATAAGCGACAGTATCATTCACTTTAATTTCAAACTTTGTAGTAAAGCGGTCGTAAGAGACGTAAATAGTGTTACCAGCAACAATATGTCTATGCTTTTGAAATCTTTCGAAGTTCATACCCTAGTAGCACCTAACGCTTTGAATATGGGGAAAATAGGAGCGTTTTGCAGCCAGTAGTTTTCCAGTTTATGTTTTTGTTATATGCCGATTTAATGAAGGTCTGCAAACACTTCTGGATGTTGCTCAGCAATACGTAATAATGCGATAGCAGGACCTTGAGGATGTCTTCGACCTTGCTCCTAATCTTGAAGAGTACGCATACTGACGCCTAGTAAACCAGCAAAAGCTGATTGGGATAAATTTAGTTTTGAACGGATTACCTGTGGCTTCGATGGTTCCGATAACTCAGTCGTTTTTAACGATAACTTACCGCTTTTAAAACTCTTAATTTCATTTAAGCCCTCTAAGATTTCTAGACCTATATCTCGATTACTCATGATCTATTGCCTCCGCTATTTGTTTAAGAATATGAGATGCAATTGTTGAACGCTCAGATTTACTATACATAGTAAGCATCCAAATCTCATGTTCTGACTTTTTCCAGTAATATATTGCACGTACACCACCACTTTTTCCTTTTCCGGAAGGAGCCCATCTAACTTTCCGTACCCCACCAGATCCTCGAACAATATCCCCTGCATCAGGTTTCTGTAGCAAGTAAGATTGCAAACCTCGATAGTCATCGTCCGATAAGTAATTTGGTAAAACTCTCGTGAATATACTTGTTTCAATAAATATCATAACAGAATCATACGGCAATGCCGGATGTTGTCAACAAGCTACAACAGCCATATAACGCTTTGAATATGGGGAAAATAGGAGCGTTTTGGCCGAAGGCCAGCGAGGATTTGTCCCGTGAGTTTACGAACAACATTATTCACTTGTTAGCCACTTTATCAAATTTGAGAGAGAATATTTTCCAAGATCTTCTTAATCGCATTATCTCTCGCCACTAAACCGTTACATTCATCCATTCCTTGAGGGCACGTTGGTATTTCAGCAGCTCTTGCTGAATATTGCTTGCCATCTATGCTTCCCTCAAAAGTACCTATTAGCATGTTTTGTCGTTCGGGATTTTCTTCAGGTGTATACATAGTAAACCTGTCCGTAGCCTCATTACATTCAAAGGCTGACCAAATTGGGCCTCTATAGATGTTACCTTCACGAAGTTGATATTGCATGTTGTTATAGATAACGAAGGTATCGATCACTAAATCTTGGGTTTCGGGGAAATTCTTTGAAATTTGTGATTTTAAGAATTCAACCTTATTCGGTATTGTCCACTCATCACCAAGCCGTTGAATTCCATAGTCACAATTAGTGATTATGTACGAAAGCATTTCAGTTTCTTTTTGATTCTGAGACCGATTATCAGTAACAACTAATTTTGCGTTCGTAGTAGGTTGGATATCAAGTTTTGTCGGTTGAAAACTTACACATCCAGTTGTGGCAAACGTTATAGCTAATAAAAAAATATATTTGTGCAAACTTCAAAACTCCTTTTGGGTGGCTAACGCCCCAAGCTGCGGAAAACGCGAGCGTTTTGGCGCACCCAGCGAGTGGTTTTCCGATGACTTGGTTTGTTATATGTTTTATTGAAGCCATTCATCTTTATGCGACTCTATTTTGATTTCTTTGACTTCGGGTAACTCACTGAGCTTCAGTGAGCAATGATTGCAGCTTACTGCCCACATGCCACTTTTTGTATAAAATGAACCACTAAACAATATATTACCTAAACTGTAAAATTTGTGGCCGCACCTAGGACAGATTGAAAGTGATAACCGGTATAACAAAAAAATCCAAAGATACATTCCAGTCGGTGCCAATATCCCTAGAGGTGGAAATACAACGGAAATAAGCAGTCCAATAAAGAATATATAAACGCACGGCCACCTGTAAGAATGGACATTATCAGATCTAATCTTAATTGTTCTCAATCCATCGAAATAATCTTCCAACGCTTAATTCCTCGTGAACATATAACGCCCCAATATGCCGACGAAACGAGCGCAGCGAGTTGAGGTCGGTATAATTGGTTTGTTAGCTACACTTAATTGCCCTGCTTTTGCTCTGGTGGTTTTACTTTGGGCATTGGTGTTGAAGTTGAAGACGGTGGTAACTGTCTATTTTTTGCATCAGTACGACTTTGGCCCGTTGGTTTTGGGGTGTTGTTTTGAGATTTTGTCATAGTATGTTTCCTTAGTAATATGTTGACTTTAAATATGTATCAGTTTCAGCTTCGGCTACGGTTAGAACTGCTTTATCTTTAGGTAAAGTTATTCCATTCAAACACTTATTTTCTGCCGCTAGTGCATCGTCTTTCAAGTCAGCCCATTTTGTATGAATTATCTCTTCAGTCCATTTACCCTCAGCTACGTAATACCAATCTCGTTCCGCTTTTAATGCTATCAGCGAGAGCATATCACCTAGCTTGTTTAACGATGACAATCTTTTTTTGAATGGAAGAAGAGGTTTAATGGCAGTTATAACTTGTGACGCTGCAATAATAAAAGCCCAAACAAATTGGTATTCTTTCCATAATGCCCAAGCAGCTATACTTGATGATGAGGTTATAGCTAGAAATATATTAATCATTTGATCATATTTATTTTGTTTAACCGAATAGCCTTGAACATAATAGACATGCACTTTTAGTTCTTTGAGTTGGTTCCAATATTTCTGTTGGTACATGACTATCCTTGTATAGCTAACGCTTATTATCGAGCATGTCGTATATGTAACTTCTCGATTTGATCTGAATTCTCGTAATTTCCAGCACTTACCTTCTGATTTTATTGGTCATTATTGATTTTCATGCCTTCAAAACCAATCAGAGTTACAAAAGCAAAAGGAGACCTGTGTATAACGCGTCTTTTCTGCTTCCTATTAAATGCTATGTGGAAAATATTTTCCATAGTTAAATTAATAGCTTAGCGTTTTTGTGGGAAGCAAAGTGAGACCGAACAAAATTACATAGTGGGAAGCGATATAGGTACTCTTCGTTAAATCTCATTATACCTGAGTTTTTATACATGTAATTTAAGCAGAGATTAATTCGCGAGCCAGTCAACTGAGAGCTTTACTAAATGGGATCTTATGGTGCACAAAAAGCTAATGTCGAATATTCGCAGTAGGCACTTTACCCGCTGGGGTTGAATAACAAGCTGATGCCCTAAATATCTATTGGTAGGTCTTGCTAATCGAGCGAACCAGATAAGCTATGTATACAAGCTAGCGATAAAACGTTAATCAAGGAGCCTTTATGACTGACTACAATGATAAAAGTAACCTAGAAGACAGCCCCGCCGTTGCGTCTAAAGCGATAAAAACAGCGATTGCCAATGGCGACGAAACGCGCTTAAAAACGCTGCTTACCAATGAAGTATTTGATGAATTAGAAAAAAGTCACTTTATCGATATGGCTAAAGAGCAAGGCAACCCAGCAATCGTAAAGCTAATTGAAAATACGCCAGCAACGCCTTAATTTAAGACGCGCCAACCCCCGAACGTAAAATGCGCAAGTTCTAAAACTCGAAAAAGTTAGACACTCGCGCTTTGCCACCACGATTGTCGTGAGCATTCAACAGCGAGCCACAAGCCCTGCAGCAATACTAGGCTTCAGGAGTACTTGGCGTCAGGAATACTTGGCGTCAGGAATACCAGGCTGCAGGCCACATTAATCTAATATCAATGCTTATCGTTGCGACTTGCAGCAGCCGTTTCGCTGCTGCGTATGGGGCGAACGCGGTGCTCGGCACGCGGTGCGCACCGCGCGACCGTTCCCGTTCGATAGGTCTTACGTTTTTGTTTAAAACGTTTCTTTCAGTAAATTCAGCATATCGTCTACCGATAGCTTCGCTGATGCTTCGTTTCCTGCTAACAGATTGTCTGCTAAGTCACGTTTTTGCTTATGCAGCGCAACAATCTTTTCCTCGATTGTGTTTTGGGTAATCAATCGATAAATCGTTACTGGCCGCAGTTGCCCTATCCGATGGGCTCGGTCTGATGCTTGCTCTTCTACTGCTGGGTTCCACCAAGGATCCATGTGGATCACGTAGTCTGCGGCGGTTAAATTCAAACCTGAGCCACCAGCCTTTAAGCTGATTAAGAATATATCCCCCTGCCCGCGCTGGAAGGCGTTAACGCTTGCTTGCCGCTGCTTTTGCGGCGTTGAACCATCTAAATATTGATAATCAAAACCTTTGTCTTCTAGATGTTGCTTAATCAATTGTAAATGCCCAACAAACTGACTAAATATAAGCGCTTTATGATTGTTCAGTTTCAGCTCTTCTAATAACGCATCGAGGGCGGCTAGCTTAGCACTGGGGATAGTCGTTTCTGCCATGACCAATTTCGGGTTACAACATGCTTGGCGCAATTTAACTAATTCGGCAAGCATTCTAATGCGCTGCTCACTCGCATTGGCCTGTTGACCACTTTGGTTAATATTGTCTATGGCGTTTAATCTCAGCGCTTCATAGAAATCACGTTCTTGAGAGCTCATTTCAACCCGAATATTGATTTCAGTTCGTGATGGTAATTCCGTTAACACTTGGTTTTTCATGCGCCGTAAAATAAAGGGCTGAATAAGTGTTTTAAGGGCTTGGCTGGCCTTTCGTGCCGCTAGTGGGTCTTCATGCGCATTTTCGATTGGCAGCGAGAATCGCTGTGCAAAGCGTTTAATGTTACCCAGCAACCCAGGGTTGATAAAGCGAAATAGACTCCACAACTCGGTCAAATTGTTCTCGATGGGAGTGCCTGTGGTGATCATCTTAAAATCACTTTTCAGGGCATACGCGGCTTTGGTTCGTTTGGCCAATGGATTCTTAAGTGCTTGTGCTTCATCGGCGACTACCGAGTGCCAATGCACCTTTTTAAGTATTTCACTTTCTCTTTGTAATAATCCGTAGCTGATGATGACACAATCAAATGGGCCTAATTCACTGAGTAATACCTCGCGGGCAATCGTATTAGTTGAGTCAGCGAATACCTTAATGTTCAAAGTAGGCGCAAATTTCAGTGCTTCTTGTTGCCAGTTAAAACACACAGATGTAGGGGCGATAACAAGGCTTGGTCCTTCGTTCGCTCGCGATAACAAAATAGCTAAGGCCTGAAGGGTTTTACCTAACCCCATGTCATCCGCTAAGCACGCTCCCGCCCCCCAATGAGCAAGACGAGATGCCCAGTCAAACCCGACAAGCTGATAATCACGTAATTGGGCTTGGAACGTTGACGGAATGTTTGGCATAAGCGCATTTGCTTGATGCATTTTTTCAGTTTGCTGCTCCCAGGTGTGAATGGTTTTCATGCGCATACCAGTGGTAGCTTCTTCCATTTGCAAGCTCGCCAAGGGATGAAATTTGCCGTCGTCTGTGACTTGGTTGATTGCCTCAAGCTTATGGCGTAAATCGTCAGACAGGGCGAGTATTTGCTCTTCGCCAAGGGCGATAAACCGACCATTGCTGGTTTTTACCAGCTCTAACAGTTTACGAAGCTCAATAACTTGTTCATTGTCTATTTGTAAGTCGCCGGTAATATCAAACCATTCATTTTTTTGACTCACTGCCAGTTGCAGGTGTTCACTGCTTAGGGTTTTCGACAAGGTCACTTTTTTGCCTTTCGGCCAACGCAGAACCAAGTCAAATTGATTGGCATTATAGGCTGTTTCGAGTTGCTCTAATGTGGTCAGTGCGGTTTGTAAATCCTCTAGCACTAAAACATTATCTGCCATATTCAAAAACATAGGGCATGCTTGGTCGAGCTGATCGAGTAGGGTTTCTTCGCGCAGTAAATCGCGCTGGGTTGCTATTCGTTTGCCGTTTAACTCTGTAGTTAAACTGGCATTACCCACCCCGGGTTTAAATGCCGGGCCTTGTTCTGAAAACGGCATCACCACACAGGTAAAAGTAAGACCTTGTTGATTTGGCTGAATATTTACCACCAAATTTTTGTCGCATTCATGGTTTTCTAACCCAGTATCGAGTTCAGTGATCTCAGATTGAATGTTCAAAAATGGCGCAATGGCCGAAATACCTTCAAGGGCTTTTTGTTTCGCACTGATGGGGATCAGCAAGCCTGCCTCGCCAATGATTTCAGCGACTTTCAAATGATCCGTATCGAAAACGGTGAGCTGATATTGGCTATCAGAAACAGCCTTTAAATTGTAAGCCTGCGGGGCGTCATATTCACCCATCGCATCGGGTAAATCGGCAATACTCAAACACAATTGGTCACCTATTTGACTGACCAGCAATTCGGGCTCGCGCTGGGCTATCTCTATGCTGTCTCTTATACACATCTGACGCTGCCGACGAATAGAGAGGTGTAGA
>OLHL01000003.1_pt1 | contig 148934 bp, 115 predicted proteins | sample 1609441 | NCBI WGS metagenome assembly OLHL01 (sample SAMN05416833, study PRJEB24817) | seawater metagenome | isolation source: Sea water | place: Canada:Atlantic | collected 2013-07 | reverse complement strand
CTTATGTTTGAATGACTTAATCATAGATGGAGTGTAGCGTATTGCGCAACGCGGTGCAACTTAACGCCTAACGCCCGCTTAAATTGCGGAGAAAGTTGGCGCTTATTTTTGCTCCGCAAAAAATGCGACAGCTTTTGGAGTCAAATTTAAAGCGCTTGTTATGTTTTCGCTTTACCACAAACTTGGGCTACACATTTATCACAACCCCAGATTGAAGCTACCAACCCTAAACCACAAAAAGAGCCTAAAATAATTGCTATCAATTTCATAAGCCAAACTTCAGCGTCAGGATCATTTGAAAAGAACATCCAATACACTAAAGCAATTTCAGCCAAAAGAGTAACGATAAAAATAAATGGTCGCTTCCACCTCTCTTGAGGCATTTCTCCCCAGTAACATACAACGTCAACAACTGGACAGGTTGGGCACTTTTTAGAATCAGAAATAACACCAAACTCCTTTGCAAACATAACAATATTAATATCTTGCAAAATGAGGTGATTGCATCCGCGTATTAAACACGGCATTTTGTCGCATATATACATCTATCATTTTTAACATGTTTCCTATGTCATTGTATAGGTTAGCTATCTTTCCGGTTTATTAAAACACGTTTGTTAATATGCGGCACTTTGCCAAAAACTTGCTGTTATAGGGGATAGCAACTACAACTGTATAAACATACACATAAGTCGCAGTGCTATTTATGCCAAATTCACCCTCGCCTTTTTTGACTATGGTCGCCGAAGAAATGTATAAAAAGCGTTACGCCAAACGCACGATAGAATCCTACATAAAGTGGATCCGTCGTTTTATTCTTTTCCACAATAAGCAACATCCGACCTATTTACACGATAACGAGGTAGAAGCATTTTTATCCCATTTAGTGCTCAAGCAGGATTGCGCAGCTAACACGCAATCTTCAGCATTGAACGCATTGGTGTTTTTATACCGAGATATTATGGATAAACCACTCACCCTAAAATTAAATTTTGTTAAAAGTAACAGGCAGCAGAAACTACCTGTGGTATTAACCATTGATGAAACACATCGTTTTTTTGCGGTGATTAATGCACATCAAAAGCTTGCAACTTCGATTTTATATGGCAGCGGTTTACGTTTAATGGAATGTGTCCGGCTGAGGGTACAAGACATCGATTTTGATTTTAAATCAATTAAAGTCCTTATTTGATAAAGGCGGTAAAGGTGGAAAACATCGAGTTGTCACGTTAGCTGATAATTTAATTCCTACTCTTAGGCAGCAAATATCATTGGTAAAACATTATCTAGAAGCTGACATACAAAATCCAGAGTTCGCTGGAGTCTGGCTGCCTCATCGTTACAGAATAAAAAATCAATCAGCGAACAAAACTATCGGTTGGCAGTATCTTTTCCCATCTGCACGATTATCGAAAGATCCTGAAAATAAATTGATGCGTCGTCATCACATTGATGAATCTAGTGTGCAAAGAGCTGTTCGAGACGCTGCGCGTAAAGCGAAAATTGATAAAACAGTTACCCCCCATACGCTTCGCCACTTTTTAAAAAATGCGTCCTTGCATTTTTCCCTTCGGGCCATCCTTCGGATGTTCAAATTTAGTTCCAGACAAATTTGTGCGACCCATCTTTTACAATCCGGCGCTGATATTCGCACTGTGCAAGACCAGCTAGGTCACAGTGATTTGCGCACTACGCAAATATACACCCACATTTTACAGCGTGGCGGTAACTCTGTGGTTAGCCCTTTATCAAGATTATGATGCGCTTTTAAAAGCACGTAAAAAGAACCGCCGACCGATACTTTTTGACGTACCTGAAAACGTAACGAATAGTAAGAAGGCTATGGGAGAGCTTATGTATCGGCTGCAACAAAGGATGACATTGAACTTGAAGCAACCTATCAATGGGGGCATTCAACGACCTATCCCTTACTTGTTATTTGTTATTTGCTTATTGGCTATATCTGAAGCCTTTTTCGATAAGTTGTTGGATTTTTTCCTCCATGGCGTTAACTAACGCTGGGTATTCTTTAGCACGATTGGTTTGCTCGCTAATGTCATCGGTTAAATCAAATAATTGTGGCGTTAATTCAAACCCCATTTCTATGTCTTTATTGCCTAACCAATTGGGCAGTCCTTTCTCTTTGCTGATCGCTCTGATGTATTTCCAGTTGTGCTTACGCAGGCCTAACGTCCCCACTGCTTCCTCTAGTAAGTAGGTGCGTGCATTGTTCGATTGGCCTAAAAATGCATCCATTACATCAAGGCTATCAATCGCTTCGTTTTTCGCCAACGGCTGTTTGACTAAACCGGCCAGTGAGGCATAAATATCAACTTGCGAGATAAGCGCGTTGCTGCGCGTGTGGGTGCTTTTACCTGGCCAATATACAATCATGGGGACACGGGTACCCCCTTCAAACACACTGTATTTCCCCCCGCGAAATGGCCCTGCCGGCAAATGTTCACCCAGCATTTCAGCGGCCATATCGTCGTAGCCATCATCAAGCACTGGCCCGTTATCACTGGTAAATATCACCAAGGTATTGTCGGCTACACCTTGAGTTTTCAGTTCTTGCATAACTCTGCCTACCACCCAATCCATTTGTACGATGGCGTCGCCTCTTGGTCCCATGGTGCTTTTACCTTTGAAGCGCTCATTCGGTAAACGAGGAACGTGAATATCTTGAAATGAGAAGAATAAAAAGAACGGGTCGTGCTTGCTGCGAACAATAAAATCCACTGCTTTTTCAGAAAACACGTCAGGAAACTCTTCGTCAACCCACAGGGCGGCTTCACCGCCACTCATGCTGCCAATCCGGCTTATTCCATTAACTATTGTTTGGCTGTGTTGTAAATCCGCATTCATGCGCAGCAACTCTGGGTTGTCAACGCCTGTGGGGCGCTTACCCACGTAATGATCGTAACTGACTTCTATAGGGTCATCGCGTTCAAGGTTAACCACCTTGTGCCCTTCTAAATATACCGTGGGTACTCTATCGCCCGTCGCTGGCAGCAAAAAACTGTAGTCGAAGCCGATTTCCAGTGGCCCAGGTTTAACATCTTGGTTCCAATCAACTGAACCATCTCCTAGGCCTAAATGCCATTTACCGATGACCCCTGTGGTGTACCCCGCTTTTTGTAACATGCTTGGTAAAGTCGCCTTACCTGGGCGGATAAGCGCGGGGGCATCGCCCGGTAAAATCGCTGCGTTTTGCCGAAAACCATGCTCCCCTGTTAATAACGAATAGCGTGATGGTGTGCAGGTAGATGCAGTGCTATGTGCATCAGAGAAGTTAACGCCCTTACTGGCAAGCGCATCTAAATTGGGGGTACTCACTCCGATTGCCCCGTTTGGTGAAATATCACCATAACCAAGGTCGTCAACGTAAAAAATAACCACATTGGGCTTTTGTAATGAGGCTGGCTGCTGTGCTGCACTCGTTGAAAAGCCAACAAATAACGAGGAAGCCCCGATTAAAATAGCTGAATAGCGTGAAATAGAACTACTGATAAAACGCATTGTGTATTACTCCTGAAAAATCATAAGCCCAATGGCTCAATCGAAAACCTAACCAATTAATTTACTGGTACTGCCACTTACTAAACCAAGGGTCTTGTGTGCTTTGCTGAAACACTTTAAGTTGCTGAATTAGTTCGGCTCTTACATCACTAAATTCAGCCAAATATGCAAGGTTGTTTTGCTCCTCAGGGTCGTGCTGTATATCAAACAGCTCAAACTCTGGGCGATGTAAAAAGTCCTTAATCTGACGACCCGCATATTGAGTGATTCCGCGGCGACGCACATCTTGCCAGATTAAGGACTGCTGCAAGTCGGCAGCAAAGGGGTAACCTAGTTCGTGGGCGATATTCCAAATCAGTTTGTACTGTTCAGTGCGCACCATACGCATGGGGTAATACATCATGACCTCATGCATAGTGTGTGACGCAAAAACTCGATCCCAGCCAGCAGGATGTTCGTTTTCAAGAACGGCTTTAAACGACTTTCCTTGCATTGTGTTAGGCACTGAACTTACGTCTGCGTAGTCGAGGATCGTTGGCGTTAAATCGACCCAAGACACCATTTGACTGTGAACTGTGCACTGTTGAATCGTTTTTTTGCATGTGGCAGTGCTTTTTTGTGTTGCTGGCGCTTTTACAATCAAAGGTAAATGAATGCCCGCATCATACAAATTGGTTTTCGCGCCAGGAAAGGCAATGCCATTATCTGACAAATATAAAATCAGTGTGTTGTCATACTTGCCCTGAGCTTTGAGAATTTCTATCAACTTGCCGACGCCTTGGTCAAGGCGAGAGATAGATTGGTAGTACTGCGCTATTTCTTTACGTGCCGCAGGAGTATCCGGCAAGTATGGCGGTACCAGTACATTATCACTGGGGTAAACCACTTCATTGATCCCGGGGTAGCCCTGCTCACGGTTGCCAAAGCGGTTGGGCTCAGGATATGTCTCAAATGGATAGCCACGATGAGGATCATCACTGGCAAAATATAAAAAGAATGGTTCGCGGCCCTGCTCGATAAATTCTGTGCTTTTTTCAGCCATTTCAACTGGGCTGCGGGCAATGGAGGTCATATCATTGGCTGCGCCTTTTGATAACACCTGATCAAAGCTAAATACCCTGTTCGGGCCTAAGTGATACTTGCCAATTCTGGCTGTTCTATAACCGTTCTCACTGAGAATAACCGGCAGCGTCTGCACATCATCAAAGCTACTAAAATGATGCTGTTTATGCTGCAAACCATACATACCATTGGTGTGATTATGCTGGCCGGTTAAAATGACAGAGCGGCTTGGGCTACAGCTAGATACCGTGGCAAACGCATTTTCAAAACGCGCGCCGTCTCTTGCTAAGGCATCAATATTGGGTGTTTTAATCACCTTATTTCCATAAGCTCCTATGGCATCAAGCCCGTGGTCATCCGCCACAATCATCACAATGTTTGGTCTGTTGTCGGTATGGCGATTGTCCTCTAAGCTGTTAGCCCCAACGCGAAAGGAAAAAAGCGCTAGCGTCACCATGCCCAGTGCAAATGATTTACTGAATTTCACCATGAAAGGCCCTACTTGCGAGTGTTGTTGGTTTTATTAACCACTCTCTAATTAACCTGAGAGCAAAATAAAGGCAGAATAAAAGAACAGAGCGCAAATACCGCCGAGTATTGACGTACGCTTTACTAAAACACTCAGCGCCCTGTTCTTTTTCTTACGGGAACAAACCTACCCTACAATTCACTTAGCAATTTGCTGAGTGGCACACCATTGACATCATCGATTTCATCTAAGGTGTGCCAATCAGGCAAGTGAATTAAAAGGTATATGACACACCGACTAACACTTGTTTTTCAGTGGCGATCCAGTGATATGGGTCATACTTATCACCTGCGCGATATTCGAAATGGTCACGTCTAAGCAGGTTTAATGCGTCAAGCGTTAAGCGAAAACTTTCCGATACGTTGTACGACAGTGATAAATCAAGTTGGCCAAATCCTTCTTGAGCCACTTCGGTGGTGACTAAAAAGTCTGAGCGGTAGTTGTAAGACAAGCGCCCTGAAAACAAGTCATCTTCATAAATGGCAACCAAGTTATAACTGTTGTCAGACAAACCCTCTAAAGAAATATTAGGCAACAAAGGATTAGGCGATGGCACGTCTGAATCCACGTAGGTGTAGTTTGCTTGAATCCCTAAGCCATCAAAAGGAACGGGCAAAAAGTCAAAGAATTGCTGATAGGCCAGTTCCAAACCTCGAACGGTGCCTGAACCACCGTTACTCTTGCGCAAAATAATGAAGTCATTGCCACCGATGGTTTCTTGGTTTTCAGATGTTTGCAAAAAGCCATCAATGTCTTTGTAGAAAATGGCAGACGACGCCATACCACCACTAGCGAAATAATATTCAAGGCTTAAATCTAAATTGGTTGCGGTGAATGGGTCTAAATCTGGGTTTCCGCCGGTACCTCGTCCTTGTTCAAAATTAAGATTTAACGAGGGAGCTAAATCGCCAAAATGAGGTCGCGAAAAGGTTTTCGAGCCCGCTAGTCGTACAAGCATCTCGTCAGTTAATTCAACTTTCAGATTAAAGGAGGGTAAAAATTCACTGTAATCTTTATCGCTTTTGGTGCCCTCATAAATCGGTGCGCCGTTTTGATCGATATTTCCTGTGTCGAAGAAATAATCTGCTGTGGTGTCGGTTTGTACATAACGGCCACCTAAGTCACCACTGACAAAATAGCCCCCTACTTCTGTTTCAAAGTTGGCCTTCAAATACACAGCCGTAACCTCTTCTTCATAGTCGAAAGAGTCTCGCGGGTTTTCCGTTTCAGACTGGCCAGTAAAACCGTAATACTCGCGGATTTCATCATTACGAGACAACAAATAAGCCGGGTTTACGGCCACATAATCATTCGGAAAATTGCCACCATCATATTCGTCCATAAAGTCATTCCAGGTACTGGCTTCGACCAAATTAAGCGGGTCGTCACTTCCATAGGTTGCACCTGACGCATCAAAGATATGGTTGTTTTGTATGTTTTTGCTGGTGCCTAAACTCGCGAAACGAACCCCAGCCTCAATAGAGCGCACGACACCTTCGTCAAACATGTAATCTATGTCTAACTTAGCAGCGGATTCATCAGCCTTAAGTTGTCGACTTTCATGGCGCCATTGCACTATGTCGAAATTACCTTCATCTGTTACATCAAAATCGCCAAAGTCAACCGAAGGCGGTTGGCTAACAAAGCCACTGTTAGAAATCGTAACCGGCAGAGCAGCCCAAGTATCGCGAATGCGGGTGTTGTGAAAATTTGTTTCATTGTCGGTATCAACGTAGCTTACTTCCCCTTCAAAGCGCCATGGTCCGGCTACTGTTTCAAAACCCAGTGCCAAATCGTAGGTAGTTGTATATCTGTCATCGATCATGCTGAGCACATCAAAATCCATATCACTTAAGGTGACAGAAGCAGGATACAAATTATTTTCATCAATATTTGAGAAGTCAGCGTCCACTGTGTTTGCACCGTTAAAGCTCCACACAAATTCTTCGCGTAACTGTGCAGTAGAGTAATCGGTGTAGCCTGAATCAAAATAGAACTTAGTATCGCTGTTGAGTGAAAGATCGATACCGAGTGAATAAACGGTACGCTCTCGATCGCCCCAAGCCGGAGATGAATTAAGTGACGCACTGGTTTTAGCTCCGCTTGGGGCCGTGCCACTAGGAAAGTCTCCCACAATAGGGGTTGCGCTAGAATTGCGTACTAAGTCTTCCCGATATTCTCGTTCTAAATAGGAAACACCGAAGATAACCCCTATTTCACCGCCACTGTTACCATAATCCCAGACGTTCCCCACCACTAGAGAACCTCTAGGCGACCATTCTTTAGATAAATCACCGTAATGCTCTTTGACGCTACCAGCGAGAGTAGGTCCGCTTAGACTTAACGCATCAGTGCGTTCGATGTCCACTACGCCCCCAATGCCCCCTTCGAGAATATCTGCCGAAACCGATTTATACACCACCACCGAGCCAACCAATTCCGCTGGAATATCCTCGAAACTGGCAAAGCGATTAATACTAACCCCCGATGCACCACCGAAATAATTCCGACCATTTAGTAACGTCGCCACTTCATCAAGCCCACGAATAGACACACCAGACGCTTCACCCCGGGAGCGTGAAATCTGGATCCCCGGAATACGCTGTAGTGATTCAGCAACGTTCAAGTCGGGAAACTTACCAATATCTTCAGCTGAAATAACATCTGCAACCTGACCTGACTCTTGCTTACGCGCCACTGAACTCGCAATACTCGAACGTATCCCCACCACCGAAATTTGCTCAATGTCTTCATTAGCACTGGTGTCAACTGCACTTTCTTGCGCCCTTAGTTGACCGGTGCTGATTATCATGGCGATGGATGATGCTAAAAGGGTGTATTTCGTTTTCGCTGTCATTTCGTTCTCCGGTATTTCAGTTCTTGTGTGCGTTCTGGGCTATCTATTTTAAGAAGATGCACCTTTGTTCAACCTTGGCTTTAGTGCACCGTCTTTACGTATTCCAGTTCAGTGTTGTTGGGCTGTGGGGCTCCCTCATGCAGCCCTGTGAACTCCTAGGTTTGAGCGGCTCTCACCCCAAAACCTGTAAATAAATTAGCATGCGATTAACAAGATAACAACATTCAAATGCAAACAGTTTCCTTTCAAGAAATAGACAAAAAACAGAAAATAAACGCTTATACGTTGTTTTAATTAGAATTTAAAATAACTTACAGGTAAGAATAATTAACTAAAAAATATTTTCACAACATAAAATGATAACGGTTTACCTTCATAATGACATAAAAAGGAAACGTTTCATTCCGCCGGTATTGGTGGGTGCGGATTAAAAAATACCCGCTATGGCAGAAAAAGGTTAATGAGGTTAATGAGGTTCAAGCACCCCTACCAACACGGGCAAATAAACATACCGACCTATTTAGGCGTTTCCAGCCCAGCAAGAAATAAAATAAAAGGATCATCAAGAATAGTAAAAAGTTTATTGTTAACTAAATGTAAGTATGTAAATATAATTTTTGTGGTTTTTACGTACAAAAAATGGGCCGAAAAAATATAAGCCATGAAATGACTGGGTTAATTTTTTACCGCTAAAAACTTTACAGATAAAATTAATTTTCCAGCAAGTTATCAGCAAGAGTGCTGTGTTGACTTAGCGTATTTTCACAAAATTGAACTGAGATTTATATGAAATCGATAACACTATTGTCTTGTGCTTGCATCATGGCTATTACATCAGCTCAAGGTGCTGATTGGAGTTCATTTAGTATTCCTGCTCAAGCAGGCGCTGGTAAAACTTGGGAGCTACAAAGTGTATCGGATGAATTCAATTACATTGCCCCAACAAATAATAAGCCATCTGCTTTCACTAGCCGCTGGAACGACTCATACATAAATTCATGGCTTGGACCGGGAGACACTGAATTCAGCTCTGAACACTCTTACACCACTGGTGGTGCGTTGGGTTTACAGGCAACCGAAAAAACCGGTACCAATAAAGTGCTTTCCGGTATCGTATCTTCGAAGGCAACATTTACCTATCCACTTTATCTTGAGGCTATGGTTAAGCCAACCAACAACACGATGGCTAACGCCGTATGGATGTTAAGCGCTGACTCCACCCGAGAGATTGATGCCATGGAATCATACGGTAGTGACCGACCTGGCCAAGAATGGTTTGACCAACGTATGCATGTTAGTCACCACGTGTTTATCAGAGAGCCGTTTCAAGATTATCAACCCAAAGATGGTGGTTCGTGGATATATAATAATGGCGAAACATACCGTAATAAATTTCGTAGATATGGTGTTCATTGGAAAGATGCATGGAATGTAGACTATTACATTGACGGCGTTCTAGTACGCAGCGTATCAGGCCCGAACATTATCGACCCCAAAAATTATACTAATGGCAAAGGGTTAAACAGCCCAATGCATATCATATTAGATATGGAGTACCAGCCTTGGCGCGATGTGAAACCTAGTTCAGCAGAGCTTGCTGACTCAAGCAAGAGTATATTTTGGATAGATTGGATCCGAGTGTATAAAGCGCAGTAGCAACCTTAAATTTTCACTTCATTTCTTCAAAAAAACGTGATTGACGATAGCGTGTCGATTTTTGCTGTTGATCATTGCAGTAAAGGTAAACACGCCTAGCTAATAGCAACCGCGCAAACAAAAAATACTCATTCGCTGAATCACTGTTTTTAATAAATAAAAACGCGGCTTCAATTTGCTGCGATCGCTCGTGAGAATCATACACTTTGTTGGCAATAGGTAAGCCGTTGGCAAAAGCTAAGTCGTCATCCGCCTACCTATTGTTTTTATGACATTTTTACCTAGCTGAGGTGACTATTCTAAGTAGTTTGTAACGCCTATTAATCACTGGGCACCACATCACCTATAAAGAGTAATTTAAAACCCTAAAGCGATAGTGCCCAGCTACCCCCTACGGGTCTAAGTTCATTTGTGAGCAGCGTCAAATTACACCAGTAAGAAGGGTGCCGTACGACTTTGTTTATTAGTTGCGACTTGTTTTGGTGTGCCCTGTGCGACGACTTTACCGCCCTTGTCACCAGCTTCTGGACCAATGTCGATTACCCAATCACTGGTGCTTGCGACTTTCATGTCGTGTTCAACCATGATCACCGTATTCCCTGCGTCCACCAGCCCATTTAGTTGCGACATCAGCATGGCCACGTCTTTTGGGTGCAAACCGGTTGTAGGCTCATCTAACACATACAGCGTATCGCCTCTTTGCACTCGCTGTAGTTCAGTAGCTAATTTAATACGCTGCGCTTCACCGCCGGAAAGTTCTGTCGCTGGTTGGCCAAGTCGCAAGTAGCCAAGGCCTACTTGAATTAAGGCATCCAATGCTCGCAGCACAGGTGGCTCGTCAACGAAAAAGGTGTGAGCGGTTTCTACCGTTAATTCCAGTACATCAGCAATGTTTTTGCCTCGATAGGTAATTTCTAAGGTTTTGTCGTTGTAGCGCTGGCCCTGACAAACAGGGCAAGGCGAATAAACGCTCGGCAGAAAGAGTAACTCTACACTGACAAACCCTACTCCGTCGCAATTGGCACAGCGGCCTTTGGTGACGTTAAACGAAAAGCGACCAGCATCGTAACGTCGCTTTTTCGACTCATCAGTGCCAGCAAATAACTTACGAACATGGTCGAATAGACCAGTGTAGGTCGCTAGATTCGAGCGTGGCGTTCTGCCAATGGGTTTTTGATCCACCGTGATCAAGCGCTTCACATTAGCCAAACCGTCAGAAATGTGACCACCTGTAGGTGTCTCGGCTTCTTGCTCAAGCAATTCAGCTTCATCAGTTGGCACATCGAGGGTCTTCTTTACCCCCAATCCCTCGTTGACCAATTCAACTAGCGCTTGGCTCACCAAACTCGACTTACCTGACCCAGAAACCCCCGTTACGGTTGTAATAACCCCAAGCGGAAACGTCACATCCAAATTTTGTACATTATTACGCTTTACACCAACAAGTTTTAGCCATGATTTCGCTTGACGAGGCGTGCGCTCATTCGCGGTGACTCCCTCAAATAAATGTTTTGCGGTGTGTGAACGCTGATTACCTATTAGTCCTTCAACAGGGCCATTGTAGATAATCTCACCGCCGTGGGTGCCAGCGTCTGGCCCTACATCGACTATCCAATCTGCATGGCGAATAACACTCACATCATGCTCGACCATGAAAACAGAGTTTCCCGCCGTCACTAGCTGATCTAGCGATCCTAACAAGGCTTTTTTATCAGCAGGATGCAACCCAGCCGATGGTTCATCCAGTACGTAAACCACACCAAACAACTGCGAGCGAATTTGCGTAGCCAAGCGCAAACGCTGTAACTCGCCAGGCGAAAGTGTTGTGGTGCTGCGTTCAAGCGACAAATACCCAAGGCCCAAATACGTTAATGCTTCAACTCTGGCTAAAATATCGCTGGCTAAACGCTGCGCCACAATGGCTTTTTCGCGATCGTGTAATTCATCACTTATTTTGGTACTCGCGGTCTTACGTAATCTTTGCGCAAGTTGTGTCAGTGTTAATTGCGATAACTGGCCGATATCTAACCCGGTAAAGGTCACGGATAGCGACTCACGTTTTAGCTTTTTTCCCTCACACTCTGGGCACTGTGAAATTTGCATAAATTGCGATACGCGTTTTTTAGTGCGCGCACTTTGCGTAGTGGCAAAAGACTGTAAAACAAAACGCTGGGCGCTGGTAAACGTGCCCATATAGCTAGGTGCTTCGCCGTTTTTAATCGCCGCTTTGGTTTGGGCTACATTATATTCAGGAAAGACTGGCACTGTGGGGGTTTCATCAGTGAATAAAATCCACTCCCTCGCTTTCTTCGGTAAGTCACGCCACGGAACATCGATGTCGTAACCAAGAGAGACCAGAATTCGGCTTAAATTTGCGCCTTGCCATGCAGGCGGCCACGCGGCTATCGCCTTTTCTCTGATGGTTTTACTGTCATCAGGTACCAATAGCTTTTCAGTAACATCAAAAACACGACCAATACCGTGGCATTTTGGACATGCCCCCTGCGCTGTGTTGGGTGAAAACGAATCAGCATAGAGTATTGATTGACCATCAGGGTACTCTCCCGCACGGGAATAGAGCATGCGTAGTGCATTTGAAATGGTGGTAACACTGCCAACGGATGAACGTACCGAAGGCGTGCCTCTTTGCTGCTGCAAAGCGACCGCCGGCGGTAACCCCTCAATTGCGTCAACATCAGGCTCTTCCACCTGATCAATTAAGCGACGCGCATAAGGTGACACCGAATCAAGATAACGTCGCTGAGACTCAGCAAATAAAGTACCAAAGGCCAAAGACGATTTACCTGAGCCTGAAATACCGGTAAACACGACTAATGCATTGCGCGGTAAATCCACATTCACGTTTTTTAGATTGTGGACCCGGGCGCCGCGCACCATAATGCAGTGCTCAGATTCGCTGAGTATATGGCTGACTTTATCTTGAGGGATAAGTAACTCTCCTTGAATTCATAAAAGGTGGGGATTTAGTAAAAAAGTTTATAAGAACGTTATACAAATAGCGCAGAGTAAAGCGCTAAAGAAATTTGAGATTACTAATGTATTTGGGCAGTAAACGCGGATATTCAAGGCGTGCGAGAGACTCTTTGCGTTTTAGAGGCTTATTCTATAAAAAACCAACTCGCATGAGCGATACTTATGATCGCGAGAGAGCATAACCTTAGTGATTTGAACTAAACGGCCTGCCCCCTCATCTTTGTTACTATTCAGCTTGCTTTTTGAAGCCGGGCTTTGCCAAAATTTCTAGATAAAACGAAGGCAATTCTTTCTTTTCAGCCTCATCAATATGTCGATTTATCGCGCCAAGGTGAATGGTTTCAGCGCTTTCTTCGTCAGCTCCAAAACGGCAGTCAAAATCCCAGTAGTCAGCGCCCGCGGGTAGCGTCTTGTTTCTCTCTCTTCTGAGGTATTTCTTCACTTCAAACTTAATTGCTTCAACCAATCTTGGCAGTTTGATTTTCGGATGAGACAGAAGGAATGTTTTTTTCATGATAATTACTCGTAGTAGCCAGTAGCGTAAATGGCGCTCAATAATGGAAGGGGATGATATTGTGAATTTGCTTTGACAGGCGAATTCGTCAGCAAAATAGACTAATCCTTACAGATAGAAAATAAGCACAATATACAAATTGTTGTATTTTCCCGTGGATTATATAAGAACCGCGGTTTAATAGATGCACCTATTCGCAAATAAACCTTACTCGGATAAAATAACAGGCTGAAGCACAGCAACAGGCATTTCTTTTTGGCTTTCATCCTTAAAAAGTCAAACCGCTAGCCCTGCTTGAATCCCATGACATTTCTAACGCAATTCCGTTATAATCCCAGCAATTGGCACACGCCGCGATATATTACTTTATTTTGAGCATTTGATGACTGTTGAAACCTTTAATCCCAAGCAAACTACGACCTTAGAAACGCCGGTAAAAACCATTGCAGCCGATAAACCCAGTTCCTTATCGACAGGATCAAGAATTGGCTTTGTAAGCTTAGGCTGCCCGAAAAATTTAGTCGATTCAGAACGAATTTTGACGCAATTGCGCACCGAAGGTTATGACGTGGTGAACACCTATAACGATGCAGATCTCGTTATTGTAAATACCTGTGGCTTTATCGATACCGCAGTGCAAGAGTCGCTCGATACCATAGGCGAAGCGCTCGCTGAGAACGGCAAAGTCATTGTAACTGGCTGTTTGGGCATAAAAGAAGACGAAATTCGCGAAGTGCATCCAAACGTACTTGCCATTACCGGCCCTCACGCCTACGAAGAAGTCGTCAATCAGGTGCATGAGCATTTACCACAGCCCAGCCACAACCCTTATTTAAATTTAGTGCCGGACATTGGCGTTAAGCTCACTCCGCGCCATTATGCATATTTAAAAATATCCGAAGGCTGTAACCACAGATGTACCTTCTGCATTATACCGTCTATGCGCGGCGATCTAGTCAGCCGTCCTATTGGTGAGATTTTAGATGAAGCCCAACGCTTGAAAAACGCAGGCGTAAAAGAGTTACTGGTTATTTCACAAGACACCAGTGCGTACGGCGTCGACGTGAAAAACAAAATGGGCTTTTGGAATGGTATGCCGGTTAAAACCGGTATGACTGAGCTGTGTGAAAAACTCGGCGAAATGGGCATGTGGGTACGTTTGCATTATGTTTACCCTTACCCGTCGGTGGATAAAGTCATGCCATTGATGGCCTCAGGTAAGGTGTTGCCATACCTCGATATTCCTTTCCAGCATGCTAGCCCGCGTATTCTTAAGTTAATGAAACGCCCTGCCGCTGCTGAGCGCACTATGGAGCGCATCAAAAAATGGCGTGAGCTGTGCCCTGAACTGGTTATACGCTCTACCTTTATTGTGGGCTTTCCTGGTGAAACCGAAGAAGACTTTCAAATGCTGCTCGACTTCTTAGACGAAGCCCAACTTGAGCGCGTTGGCTGCTTTAAATATTCAGATGTTGAAGGCGCCAAAGCGAATGACTTACCGGACCCTGTGAGCGAAGAAGTCAAACAAGAGCGTTTCGAGCGCTTTATGCAAAAACAACAGCAAATCAGCACGGCTAAATTGCAGCGCCGAATCGGTAGCACTATTCAGGTCCTTATCGATGAAGTCGATGAAGAAGGCGCTATCGGTCGTAGCTTTGCTGACGCCCCTGAGATCGACGGTTTAGTTTATTTAAATGGTGATGTTACGCTTAAACCTGGTGACTTGATTACCGCCACGGTTGAACACGCTGACGAATACGACTTATGGGCATCTCGCACGGTGAATAGCGATTTGAGTGCGTAATTATGGAGTCGTCGATTTCTGATTTAGCTCAGGTTATCCAAATTGTTGTCGCGCCGGTCTTTATGTTGACCGGTATTGCGGGCTTTTTAAATGTGATGTCTGGCCGCTTGGGGCGCATCGTTGATAGAGCACGCATCATAGAGCGCCGGGTGGCGATTCTTAAAAACCCAGACAAGTTAAAAATATCCCAAGTCGAGCTCAAATATTTATGGCGGCGCATCAAGATCATCAACCGCTCGATCGGCATGTGTACTGCGTCGGCGCTTTTTGTGTGTGCCGTAGTCTGTTGTTTGTTTATCGGTGAGTTTTTATTGATGGACTTAACCAAAGCGGTGGTGATCCTTTTCGTCATCGCGCTGTTACTCTTGATAGTGGCCTTGGTATCGTTTTTAAAAGAAGTGCAACTGGCGACCCGAACGCTGCAAATGGGCAAAGAATTCGACGACGAGTAGCCCAAGCTCGCGGCGCAATAAACCAAGGCCAACTAACGTTTTTTCAGAGGTATTATGACATCACACTCCCATCAAGCAGTTTGTATCGTTACCGGTGGTAGCCTGGGTATAGGCGCTGCCATATGTCAGTTATTTGCGCAAAAAGGCTACTTGGTATTCAACCTAGACCTACAAGCTCCGAATGAGCCGAATCCCTCTATTCGTTGGCGAGAATGCGATGTATCAAACGTGACTCAAGTCAAAAACATCATTGCCGACATACGCACTGAATGCCCTAAAATTGATTGCTTGATTTCAAACGCTGGGGTGCATTTGTCAGCCGATATTGAGCACACCAGTGAAGACGTACTAGACAAAATGTTCGCCATAAATGTCAAAGGGGCTTATGCGGCCATTCAGGGCGTTTTGCCCAGCATGGTTGAACATCAAGCAGGGTCAATTATCCTAATGGCCTCTGATCAAGCCCTTATCGCCAAACAGAACTCTTTTGCCTACAACCTGACTAAATCAGCGTTGGCATCAATGGCGAAAACCACTGCGCTGGATTATGCCAAGTATAAAATTCGTGCTAATGCGGTGTGCCCAGGCACCATAGAAACGCCTTTGTACCACAATGCCATTGATAGCTACCTTGAAAAATCAGGCCGCGACAGTAGCGAAGTACATGCAGAAGAAGCCGCATTACAACCACTGGGCCGCCTAGGTCAGCCTGATGAAGTAGCCCAGCTGTGTTACTTTTTAGCCGGTGAGCACGCTCAATTTATTACTGGCAGCTTGCAAGTAATCGATGGTGGTTACACAACGCAATAACAGGCATTTGAATCAATACCACGAAGGAAGTACGCAACTAGCGCCATGGATATCATTGACCCACACTTGCATCTGTTTAACCTAAGCGACGGTCATTACGGCTGGTTAAAACCGGAAAATGCACCCTACTGGCCAGATAAACACATAATCAATCGTGAGGTTAGCCAGTCTGAGTTGCAGCTTTCAAACCCGCTTAATTTAGCCGGTTTCGTGCATATAGAAGCAGGATTTGATAACGCTAAGCCGTGGCGCGAACTAGATTGGCTTGAACAACATTGTACCCTGCCCTTTAAAACTGTCGCGGGCGGTGATTTAACCTGTGAAGATTTCCCTACCGTATTAACTGAATTAAAGCGCCGAAAATCGCTGGTCGGTATTCGCCATATACTCGATGAAGACGCTCATAGCCTATTAACCAATAAGGTCTTTCAAACCAACTTAGCTTTGCTGGCAAAGCATAACCTAAGTTTTGATGCCCAGTTTTCACTGACCGATACCGCAGCCACACAGGCGTTGTGTAAGGTGCTTGATAATATTCCCAGCCTGCGGGTGATCATTAATCATGGTGGCTGGCCGCCGCTTAAGTCAAATACCGGCAATTGGCAGCAAGCCTTTCGCCTCTGGCAACACAGCCTAAGCGCCCTAGCGCCATATTCGAATGTGGCTATAAAACTCTCTGGCTGGGAAATGCAGCACCGTGACTATAGCCCGGCAGACATGCAAAACGTGATAATGACTTGCGTGAAAATACTCGATGAGCGACGGGTCATGCTCGCCAGTAATTTCCCTTTGAACACCTTTAGTTGCTCTTATGCAGAGCTATGGCAAGGTTACGACAGGCTTTTGAATACAGGATTAGCGCCGACTATTTCACACTCAAAACCGTCTGCGACGTTAAAAAATTTATTACTGTTTAAAAACAGTACGACCTGGTATCAATTTTAACCATATATAACAGCCTCTTAGGCTACGAACGACTCACTTTCCCCTCTTCCATTGCTAACCCCCCTGCTAAGCGTTTAGACTAAAGCTTCAAACGATAAAAAATGAGTATTTTTAAGTGAAAAAAACACAAAGACACTTCGTTCAATGTTCCTTAATGTTGCTTGTGGCGGGCCTAGCTGGGTGCGCTAGTAATGAACCTAAACCAATACAAACAACAGATCACTTCAGTACTCAAATCGGCGATAACGGAGAGACTCAATTTGCCTTCGGTTTGTCGTGGTTTAATTTACCCGAAGAAGATACAGACAGAGGTGAGCGTGGTGGCAGACGCGGCAGTAGAGATGGAAGCAGAGGCGGTAGTCGCGATGCAGGCCTAGGTGGGCAAAGTAATCGCCCTATAGGCTCAAACCTAAACCCTCAGCCCAATAACGAAACCAAGTTGGCCTTAGAAGACAAAGCCGTATTACATTTAAAACAAACAATAGATAAGCGCGACCTTTGTCCCGATGGTTACACCATAGACGACATTATTTGGGAGACCCGACGTATTCGTTTGATGGGTACATGCAAGTAATACTATTCATCTGATTAAAACTGGCCTGCGGGCAGATTTAACCTTAATTTCTTTGAATTCCTGTTTACCACAAAAGGATCAACAATATGCAAAGCATTAAAACTCGAGCAGCGGTTGCATGGGCAGCCGGCGAGCCATTAACCATTGAAGAAGTTGATTTAATGCCGCCTCAAAAAGGCGAAGTACTGATTAAAGTGGTTGCCACTGGCGTATGCCATACCGACGCCTACACGTTATCCGGTGATGACCCCGAGGGAATATTTCCAGCTATTTTGGGCCATGAAGGTGCAGGTATTGTTGAAGCCATTGGTGAAGGCGTTACCTCTGTCGAGGTAGGCGACCATGTGATTCCTTTATACACTCCTGAATGCGGCGAATGTAAATTTTGTTTGTCAGGCAAAACCAACCTGTGCCAAGCCATTCGTACAACGCAGGGCCAAGGCTTAATGCCAGACGGCACTACACGCTTTTCAAAAAACGGTAAGCCAATTTATCATTACATGGGCACCTCTACTTTTGCAGAACATACGGTTGTTCCTGAAATTGCCCTAGCGAAAATCCCTAAAGAAGCCCCCCTTGAAAAAGTGTGCTTGCTTGGTTGCGGCGTCACCACAGGCATGGGCGCAGTCACGAACACCGCTAAAGTGAAAGAAGGTGACACAGTAGCGGTATTTGGTTTGGGCGGGATCGGCTTATCCGTATTAATTGGCGCAAAGATGGCCAATGCCGGTCGAATCATTGCGATTGACGTGAACGAAGATAAATTCAAAATTGCTAAACAACTCGGTGCCACTGATGTGGTCAATCCAAAAGATTTCGATAAATCGATTCAAGAAGTGATAGTAGAGATGACCGATGGCGGCGTAGATTACTCATTCGAGTGTATCGGCAATGTAAACGTGATGCGCTCAGCACTGGAATGTTGTCACAAAGGCTGGGGCGAATCTGTAATTATCGGCGTTGCAGGCGCAGGGCAAGAGATCTCCACACGTCCGTTTCAACTCGTTACTGGGCGCGTATGGCGCGGCTCTGCCTTTGGCGGCGTAAAAGGTCGTAGCCAATTGCCTGACTATGTACAACGCTACATGGATGGCGAGTTCGAGCTTGATACTTTCATTACTCATACTATGCAGTTGGAAGATATCAACACTGCGTTCGATTTAATGCACGAAGGCAAATCAATTCGTTCAGTGGTGCATTATTAATGAGCGGCACGCAGCTAATGAGCGGCACGCAGCCCATGAACGCCGCTTCAAGCGTACCCTCGAGCGCAAATGAAGTATCGGCAAATCGATGCTTTGGTGGCTGGCAGAAGCGTTTTAGTCATCAATCAAGTGTACTTAACTGCGAAATGCACTTTAGCGTGTATTTACCTCCTGCCGCTGAGCTGGGTAAACCCCTGCCGGTGGTATATTGGTTAAGTGGGCTGACCTGCACCGATGAAAACTTTGTTACCAAAGCCGGGGCTCAGCGTGTTGCCAGTGAACTTGGCCTGATCCTAGTCATGCCCGATACTAGCCCTCGAGGTAATGGCGTGCCCGATGCCGAAGATAAAGCGTACGACCTAGGATTAGGAGCAGGCTTTTATGTAAATGCCACCCAAGCCCCGTGGAATGAGCATTATCGCATGTACGATTACATAGTTGACGAGCTCCCTAGCCTGATTCAGCAGCGCTTTCACGTGCAATCTACAGCAGCAATTTCAGGGCACTCTATGGGAGGCCATGGTGCGCTAATGATTGCGTTATCTAATGTGAAGCGCTTTAGTTCAGTATCGGCTTTTTCACCGATTGTGAACCCGGCGGATTGCCCATGGGGCGAAAAAGCCTTCAGTCATTATTTAGGCGATGATAAAAGCGAATGGCAGCAGTACGATAGCTGCGAGTTGATGCGCCAACAAGGGCACTTTTTACAACTGCCTATGCTGATTGACCAAGGCCTTGCGGATGATTTTTACCAAAACCAGAAGCTAGCTAAACCCCTTGAATCAATAGCACAAGAGATGAACTACCCTGCTGAGTTTCGGTATCACAAAGGGTACGATCACAGCTATTATTTCATCAGCACCTTTATTGAAGATCATCTGCGCTTTCACGCTAAGCATTTAGCCGAGTATTAGTCATTCCGCGCGCTGAGCTTATGCCAATGCGATTAAGCTATTTAACGATTACTCGTTTACCAAGAATGACACTGTGCTAAACAAAAAAACGCCAACTGGCGGTATGAAGTGACCCCACTTGGCGTTTTTATTTGCGCTTCATAGCGCGGCAGCGAAGGCGGCAATTAGCGCGAGTTGCCGCTACTGTAAAACTGACTATTTCGCCACATAAGCATGGGCTGGCGCGCTAAAAATAGCGTTCATCAGCATCACATTCAAACCATCAAGGTATGCGCGAGTGGTAGGCTCTTGAGTAAAGGCAATCACCATTCCATTACCAGTAGGTTGATGAATTAAGAATGGCTTGTATGCCAACTGCTTCTTATTTTCTTTCCATAGGTAACCACTGGCTAACACGTCGTCTTCGCCTTTAAACCACGCAAGGTTTTTACCTGAGGCTAAGCGGATAGGTGCGAAAATATCATCACCATACACTAAGCCAACCACCTCTGGAGCCACACCAGCGGTAAGCCAATGTTCTTGATCAACCTCCACATTGGCCAGCACCCCAGCGACAAAATCAGGGCTTTCTTCACTGTTTTCACTGTGTTTTATTAAATCATCTCGGCTTGCATAGGCCTTGCCAGCCACCGTTGAAGATTCTGCATCTGGCTCTTCATTGTTATCTTGCTCATTTATCGCCAATTCACGCTTCACATCTAACAGGCCAATGTCTACGTCTGCGGCAAACGTTGTAGCGCTACCAAGGGTGATCAGCACTCCACCTGCCTCAACCCACTGTTTAATATTATCGGCTCCGGCTTTGCCTAAACCATCTTGATATCGCCCTGCGGGTAAAATTAACACCTGATAATGACGTAAATCGGCACTGGCCAACATTGACGTGCGAACAGCATTTACCGGATAACCAAACTGCTGCTCAATCACGTAACGGGTATTACCCGCGCTTAGTGACGAGGTTGGGTCATCCCAGGCCATGGCTATTTTCGGAGCGCTCATTAGGTAAGTGTCGTTACTACCAAAGCTTGGCCCCTTGGTTACCCAACTGGTGTTTACACCTTCAACAAGGGCGCCGCTTTTAGCAGCGATGTCTTGCACGGTAGCTGCAATATCAGCACCGTTTGTTGCCACTTCGATGATTAAACTACCTGCGGGGTAGCGTTTTTTATCATCTAAGGTAAAGGCGCGATCCGCCGTTTTAAGCGTGACGTTTTGCTGCAACGCGGCAGTCAAAAATCGCCCTGCGGCCATATCGCCCCAAGGTACAATATAAGCGACTGTGGCGTTAGGGTTAATGACGTTGCCTTCAAGGGTGTCGGTCATTTTCACTAAACGATACTGACCCGATACGCCTTTACCACAAGTATCTACCTCTAGGTTGTACATGAGTGGTAAAGACCAACCCGTTACGTCGTAAATTTGATCCCCCAGCTTTCGTTCGCGGCGACGTTCTTGCTCTTCGATAAACGCTTTGCTCATGTCGACTTGCTTAGTGAAAGTCGTTTTTACAAAACGGCCGCGAGGCTGTGCGCTGTCAATGTAGTAGCTACCTGGTGCATACGTTTCACCGCACATTTTCACTTTTTCGGTGGTTTGATAAACGTCTACCCCGTGCTCAGTCATCAGTTTGGCTAGCTTGAAGTTACCTGCGCGGTCGCGCTTATTAGGCAGAATAAATACGCGCTCTTTTTTATCAGACTTTCCAGCATCAATGGCATCAACCTGATATTGGTAATAATCCTTAAGTAACTTTTCACGATTATTGGCCACAGCTTCAGCAGTAGAAATAGAAGCTACAAAGTGACGCAACACGGTATCTTCATAGCTGAGTTCTTTGCCATCTAATCGGCGGAATATCTCACCGCGAGAAGAGGCGACTTCATAAGTTGATGCCGCAGCACCATAAAACGCTGGCCAACTGTCACCATAGCCAGGGTAGAAGGCATCAAAGATTTCACGGGTAAAATAATCAAAACCATTGGCATCAAAATGCTTGGCATTATTGCGCCCCACCAAATTGATATTTTCGATTTGGGCTTTGGTCATATGCGGATTAACAGGCTGAGCCGATGGCGCAAAATAATAGCTTTCGTCACCGCCCATTTCATGTAAATCAATGACTACCAGTGGGCGATATTTGTTTAAGCTGGCAATACGGCCTTTGGTTTCAGGTTGAGTAATGGCTAACCAATCTCGGTTCATATCAAACAAATAATGATTAGCACGGCCCCGCGGCCAAGGCTCGTTATGCTCCGCGGATAATCGGTCACTACTGTGCATCATACCCACAGTAGAGTAATAGTTAGCAATAAAACGGCTACGCCCATCAGGGTTTTGCAGAGGGTCAATAAAAACGATGCTGTTTTGCATGATGTTATCGACAGTTGCATCGCCTTTGCCCGCAAGTAAATGATAGGCCGTCATCATGGCGGCATCGGTACTGCTTATTTCATTGCCATGTACGCTGTACTCTAACCACACCGAAGCAGGTAGGTCTTTAACGAGTTGCTTGGCTTCATTTTTATTCGTGATACGAGGGTCAGACAATGCCTGCATATCATTTGAAAACTGTGCCAAGTTCGCGATATTTTGCTCACTACCAATGGCCGCGTATATCAGCTTGCGCCCTTCCCACGTTTGCCCATATTCGAATATTTTCACCTGCTTTGGAGCTGCTTGTTGCAATGCTTCGAAGAAACGCAGCATGTCAGGGTGAGATGTGATGCGTTGCCCCACGGAATAACCCAGCACCGTTTGCATATCGGGTATGGCGTTATCGTATTGTATATTTGGCCAATTGGCTGGTGCGCTTGGTACTGCTCGTGCGGTAAGTGCGAACGCGCTGACGCACGTCAATGCACTAAAAGCGAGTGCTTTAATACAGTGTTTAAGAATCATATTGTTCCCTGATGTCTCTGATATATAAGTGTGCTTCAGCCGGCTCTTTATAAAAGACTCTGCATAAACGGTTGTTTATACAAGTCTTGTATTAGCAACCTGTGTAGGCGGCCTTTGTCGGCAAATTTTTATTATTCAGACATATCATACCCAAAGACGCGGGATTACCTAAATCAATGCGACGTAAAATATTAAATGTGGGGTGGTTTACATGATCAATCTAACATCTCATGGAATGCTAACGTTACGCCATTTGTCCAACCAAACCCTTGTTGTACTTCATATTCCCCACCATGAGCTAAATTATCAAGTGATTGTACGTTGTATTTTTCCATGATATTGCCGGTCTTACTAAAGTGCGCATCTACCGTTTTCAACCAGCGCTGCATGATGTTATTCCCATCTGCGACATGTCCATAATTGCGTAATCCGATAACAGCAAACCAATGCAGTGGCGCCCAGCCATTGGGCGAATCCCACTGCTGGTTAGTCACATTCAAGGTGGTAACCAACCCACCCTCTTGCAAAAATGTAGACATTAAAACCTCTTTTACACTTTTTGCCTGCTGAGCATTGGCAATGTCAACAAACAAGGGCAAGGTCGCTGCTAGCGAACGCACTTTGAGTGGCTGTTGTTTAACAAATTGGTAATCGAAGTAGAACTGCTCTTGGGCGGACCAAAAATAACGATCGATGGCTGCTTTACGTGCATCTGCTAGATCACCGAAGCGTGCAGCTTGGTCGTGATGGTTAAGTAGTCCATGATATTTAGCTAAATTGCGCTCTAATTGATACATCAAGCAATTCAAATCTACGGGCAAAATTTCTATTGTTTCTATCGACGACAGTGCCTGTGCATCTCTTAACCAGCGGGAGCTAAAATCCCAACCGGATTCACAAGCCGCGCGTATATTCCGATAGAAGTCTGCTCGTTTATCAAGCGGCAACTCCGCTGCGAGTTTGATGTCTTCTAAGTAAGATTCGGTGCGGGGGGTGGCAATATTATCCCAGTAACGATTTAAAAATGCTCCGCATGGCATCTTCACAACCCGCCCTTTGGCACAATCTTGATGACTAAGTTGCTCTTTACCATGCATCCAAAAGCAATACTCTTTTTCCATACCTTCAATACAACGCAGTACAAAATCGGTATCCGAGGTTTCGATATTATCAATACACAGATCAACCATCATTCCAAGCACTGGCGGCTGTGAGCGTGAGTAGTAATAGCTTCTGTTGCCGTTTGGAATGCAACCAATGCGGTCTTGCAATTCGATAAAGTTCAGTACCATATCTTGAATTAGATGGGTATAACCAGACTGCTTGAGTCCCAGTGCGGTGAAGTAGCTGTCCCAGTAATATATTTCTCGAAAGCGACCGCCGGGCACTATGTATGAATGCTCCAGTGCTAACAGTGAACTCGTTGCATCTTTTGGATCTGGTTGACGCGTCAACTTAGGCCATAACGCTTGTATATATTGATTAAGCGATTGGCTAGGTAACGAGTCATTCAGTTCTATCTCCTTTGGTAGCGTAAAGTAACGCTTTACAAATTCGAGAAGTGAGAACGTTGGAAGCAGCTTTTGTTGTTCATATTTTTCAAGTACGTCACTCCAGCTAGACAGCGGAAGGGCGTCGCAAATGGTTTTACTATCAGTAAAAAGCCTTTCTAGTTGAATGCGCTTAAATAATTCACTTTCAAAAAATACGATACTTGGGTGGTCGAATGAAATTGAGTCATTCATAGAACTACGCTCCTTTAACTAACGTGGAACGTCGGTTCGCTGAAAGTTTTTTAAAAATAAACAAGCTAAACATAATCATCACAATAGGAATAAGTGACATGTAAAAGGCGTGTTGTCCGCCAAATTTTTCGAAAATAACACCGGTAAGAATTGAGCCAAAGGTCCCTCCTAACGCCGAGAAAATAACGATCAACCCAGTCATTTTGGCATGCTGTTTATTGGGTAATGCACTGAGTACCACAGAGTTAATTAATGGATATATTGGCGCCATGAATAAACCAATTGCAGGCAGTAAATAAGCAGCAAGCGGTGCGTCAAAAATGCCCGTAACCACTTGGCTATCACTAACTTGTGTCATTGGTAAGGTCAGCAGTATGGTCAAAAACATCATGACTAAACAGCCATTGATGAATATGTACCAAGGTACAAAACGTAGTAAAAACCCTGCTAACAATCGGCCAATCGCAATCATTGCAGCAAAGATACTGGTTAATTGAATACTAATATCCACAGGCAAGCCCAGCACTTCTCGATTAAACGTGGGTAACCAAGAACCAATTCCTTGCTCAACCAACACGTAAAGAAAGACCGAAATAACAAACATTAGGACTAAAGGCTGATAAGTCAGTTTGAGCATGTCTAAAAACTCGCTCAATGCTCCGGTTTGAGCCCCGGTGAAAGGTTCTCGCTCAATGGGCACAAAATAAACGAATATAGCCGCTATAGTGATCATGCCGCCTAGAAGGTAATACACGTTTAGCCACGCCAGTGAAGCAGGATCATTTGGGTCGATAAAACCACTGAAAATCCAATAGCCGCTTAACACTCCGACCATAAAAATGCCTTCTACAGTGTTCATCAAAGATGAGTGGGTTTTCGTATTGCTACTTAACTGCCCTATCAGCGAATAAACTGATATTTTGACTAAAGCGAATGCAGTACCGATAGCCGCAAATAACACCTTTATAAAATAGAACTCGGCGAACATCGGGGTGAGTAAACAAACAACCGCGACCAGCACTAAGCCTAAACACAGCGCAACTTGATACCCTATACGCGGAATAAACGAGGCAATAAAAAACGACACAAAGGCAATAGACAAATCCTTGAAGCCCTCTAATGTGCTGGCATCGGTTTTTGAAACATCAAAAGTCGTGATCGATTGCAAAATCACAGTACCCACACTGTTGAGCAAAACAGCAAACACAAAATAACAAAGTGAGATAGCGATGATGGTCAGCATTCGATTCATGAGAAAGGTCTATGTTTGGGTGAATGCGTCGAAGTGTAAAACGTAAGTTAACAAAATGCAATCGTTTGCAATTCAGTTTAATTTAAAACATAAATTGATATTTAAAGGCTGTGTTTGGTTGATTGGCGAGCGACTAATTCAATATCTATTAAAGATGAGTCACTATTTTTGCCGTCAAATTGGGTAATAAGCTTGTTAACCATCACTTGCGCTGCGCGCTGGGTATTTTGTTTAATTGTTGTTAATGAGGGGTACGACAATTCAGCCATCAAAATGTCGTCAAACCCGACTATGCCTACATCGCTTGGGATCCCAATATAACGTTCTTTTAATGCGCGCATTGCGCCTAAAGCAACCATGTCGCTACAAGCCACTATCCCGTCAAAAAATAGCCCTTTGGATAAAATGAGTTCACTGATTTTATCGTACGCTGCACTACTGGTGATATCACAGGCAACTGTAAATGCGCTATCGAGTGAGATAGCATGAGCTTCAAGCGCATCTTGATATCCATGGTATCTGCTCGTCATCTCCATATGCTCAGGGTCGCCCAAAAATAAGATATTTTTGCAACCGCCAGTAATCAAATGTTCTGTGGCAATGCTCCCCCCTAAACGGTTATTACTACCTACAATTGGATAGTGAGATTTGGTTTTTGGATCGCCCCACACCACAAGAGGCACATTAGATTCAGCAACTTCTTGAACTTTTTCATCGCTCTTGCCTTGGCCCACCACAATAAGGCCATCTGCGCGCTGGCTGTTAATGAAATAATTAGCCCAATTATCAGTGGCCATAAAGGAGTTAGAGAGCAATAAATCGTAGCCCTTGCTATTCAATGCTTGGTTCAAATCGCCCACAATCTTTAACAAAAAAGGATCGCTGATACTTTGCTCAGTGTGGTCAATTAAGTTGAGAATAACCGCCACAACCTTGGTTTTCTGGGTGCGTAACCGACTTGCTGCGGTGTTAATACTGAAATTATGTGACGCCGCTAATGCTTGAATACGCACTCGCGTTTCTTTTTTAATCAAGGGGTTGTCACTCAGAGCGCGCGAAACCGTCGACGTGGATACCCCAGCCAAACCAGCTAAGTCATTTAAGGTCAATTTTTTGTTACTTTTCAATCTATTACCCAAGTTCATTGATACATTGCAAGCGGCACTTCGTCTTAGTATTCGACGACAAATCTTAGTTTGTCTAGTGTAATCTCTTTTACAACAGACTACATCCTTACTTCACAACAAGCCAAAAACAAATTTCTAGTGAAATCAATGAATTCCGCAAAAAATGCAAACGATTGCAAAAAATCAATTGCAATCGTTTGCATTTATACATACCGTTAACAACACACTAACAACAGGACAGGTATGCACATGAATTTAACAACACACAAACTGAATTCTTTGACGTTGGGCGTTTGTATTGCCCTAGCGACGACAAATGTCGCATTAGCACAACAAGAAAATGACCAAGAACAAAGTAATGAGAATAACTTTATTGAACAAATTGTGGTCACGGGCAGTGCCAGTGGTACTGCAGTGCGTAAAGTTGAAGCTAGCTATGCCACAACTCTAATTAGCGCTGCCGACATCAAAAAGCTTGCCCCTAAGAGCACGGCTGATCTTTTTAAAGCGATACCCGGTGTGTGGGCTGAAAGTTCCGGTGGCGTGTCTGGCGCCAATGTATTTGTGCGCGGGTTTCCAGGAGGTGGTGATGCACCATTTTTAACCTTACAAGTTCAAGGTGTGCCTATTTTCCCACCGTCTACGTTGTCATTCCTTGAAAACTCTTCCCTGTTTCGTATAGATGAAACCATAGATATCGTAGACGCTTTGCGCGGCGGGCCTGCATCTGTGGTTTCCAGTGGTCAACCCGGCTTAACCACTAACTTCTTGCTTAAAGAGGGAGCTGATGAAACTGAGGGTTCTATCAAATACACCACTTCTGACTATGATTTACAACGTATTGATGCCGTTGTTTCTGGGAAGCTAGCAGAAGACCTTTATTTCATGTTTGGTGGTTACGTGCAGCAAAGTCCAGGGGTACGTGACGCTGGGTTTAACTCAGAAAAAGGCAATCAGTTTACCCTGAATATCACTAAGATATTGGATAACGGTAAGATCAATTTTTTCACCCGCTCTACCGACGATCACGGAGCGTGGTACCTACCTACCCCACTGGTTGATGGAGTAGACAACAGTTATACCCAGTTAGGCACACTTAACCGTCAAGCTACTATTCAATATGGTCCTGAGGGCACGTCTAAGTCTGTCGATTTTGGTGAAGGCCGTGGTTTTAAAGGAACAGTGACAGGAGGAAGCGTAAATTTAGAGTTCGGCGATGGCTGGACGTTCGTTGACCGTTTCGCGCATTTGTCCGGTGATGCAGATACATTAGGCTTAGTGCCAAACGGCGACCCAACACTGCTATCGAGCGTTGCTGATAATGGGCTATCTGCCACAGGTGCGGTAACAGGTGAACTTTATGAGGGGGATACCTTAGTCCAGCAAATTGGTCGCTGGGTAGTACAAAAAGATATTGAATCATTCACCAATGATGTGTCAATTACCAAACAAACAGATAAATTCAAAGCGTCTCTAGGATTATACGTGGCGAACTTCTCGTCAGATGATTGGTGGAGCATTGGCAACCAGTCTTACCATGTGATTCGCCCTGGTGGTGAGAACCTAACGGGTATTGATTGTAACGATAACCAAGATAGTTGCGACTGGAATTACGACTTAAACGCGACTGGTGATGGCACCACTAAAGCGATATATGCAGCGTTTGAATACAAGTTAACAGACGCCCTAACCGCCGATGTGGGTGTACGTGACGAAAACCACACCATTGATTATACCGTAGATGAAGGACTCGATGGCATTATCACCAAAGCGGTTCAGTATGATGAATCTGACGTGGCGTTTACCGCTGGGGTGAATTGGCAATTTCAACATGAACAAGGTGTGTTTCTGCGTTATAGCGAAGGCAGCAAAATGCCGTACTTTGACGACCTGCGAGAGAACTTTGATAGCTTCACATCAGGTGAGGACTTGATCACGGATGTCACCCAAATTGAGCTAGGTTATAAATTAGCTGAAGCAAACTACACTGTGTATGCCACAAGCTTTTATAACGAAGTGGAAGGGGATCGCTTTCAAGCTTTACCAGGTGCACCAGTACAAACCTTAACTAACCAAGCATACGGCGTTGAAATAGATGCCAACTATTTTGCGGACAACGGCTTCTCTATCTCATTGAATTCAACGATCCAAGAAACTGAAATTTCCGAAAGTCCCACCAATGAAGGCAATGAAGCCCAACGTCAGCCGGGTTGGCAAGTACGCTTAACGCCAAGTTATGACTTCGAATTTGAAGATTTCTATGCCACCCTTTATGGCACCATATCCATGGTTGACGACAGATTTGCCAATAATGAAAATACAGTTGTGCTGGAAGGTTATGAGAAATATGACGTAGGGGTGATAGTGCAAGGCGACTCGGGTTTAACATTCGAACTCGCGGTGCAAAACATCACTGATGAAGATGCTCTCACCGAGGGTGACCCCAGAAATCCTAGTGCGCCTAATGGTCGTTACATTTTACCAAGAACAGCTACCTTTAGTGTCAGTTACGCGTTTTAGACGAAGGTTACTCAGTTAAAATAGCGCGTTATGTGCATTCGCTGTATTTTGTGCATCACGCGTTTTTATTCCCCCTCTTAGGTCCGCTTCATCCTGCTGCGAAACATGTTCCTCGGTACTTTGAGATCGACACGCTTCGGCCTCTATACTCATCTAGCTCAACATAATTAATCCAAAACACCTACTCTGAAACACTCATTCCGAAACACTCATTCCGAAACACTCATTCCGAAACACTCACTCCGAAACACTCACTCCGAAACACTCACTCCGACACACTCACTCCGACACACTCACTCCGACACACTCACTCCGAAACACTTCTGCGCACTTCCTGCACACTTTAAGTCTATATAGAGCTTAGGCAGTGGGTTATGATATTTGTCATCAAAATTCAAACCGCGATTGTTATAAACACAATCCTATTCTTACCCTTTTATACATTGTCTCGCGCTGTATGTTTTTTATACGTCAGACAAACTCAGTCAATACAAGGTACGTTATGACAAACTGTAAAATGCTAACCAGCAGCAATATGCCCAAAATAAAAACCAAGACCACCTCAATGGCGAACGCAATGAAAATGTTGTTAATAACCCTTACCGCGCCCTTTATTTTATCCGCTTGTGGTGATGAAGATAACTCGCAAAGCCAGTCAGGTTCAGAGCAAAGTGCAACAGCCGATGCATCTCAAGTAGACATTAAATTGTTTAGTCTTAATGCATTGGCCAAGCAACCAGAAATTGTAGATTGCACGTTAGAAAATGGTGATGATGCCCAGTGCGCCAAGCTCGTGGTTAAATACCTGCCTGATGAAATGGAAATCGGCCCGTTTTGCCCCACAACGCTCGACGACAAAGGTGGCATATGGGATTGGGATGGCACAAAAGCCGGCTTATATCGCTTAGACAAAGCGTTTCTTACCATGCTAAGTGAACAAGGTTATATCTTTTACGATGAAGACGGCACAGTGCACGTGGTCGATAACGCTACCTCTAGACCGACGGTCGATCACGCCTGTATTCAGGTCTCTGAAGACCAAGACGTTAAAATCACCGTACTGATACCGACAACCCCAGTAATGGCTGACAAGGCTACGCCCATGGGTGTGGTTTCTAAAGTGGGTATTGCCCTTGCCGGCGTTCCCATTTTCTCGGATGCACCTAGTGTGCAGCACACAGGCCACTTACCAGCACTGGATACCTGTGCCGGTCACGTAGACCCTGGCGGTTGGTATCACTACCACGGCACATCAAGCGATATTGATAGTGTATATGCGCATGAACACGTAGACGCCGAATGTTCCAATTTGCCTCAAGACCCAGCAGGGCTGTTTGGTTATGCCTTTGATGGGGTTCCCATTTATGGCAGTGTCGATGCCGATAACGTCATGCCCACTGATTTAGATGAATGCAATGGTCACACTGGTTTAATTGGCGACAGCGGAGTCAGTGCTTATCACTACCATTCAACCAATGAGTTTCCAAACTTGCCTAAGTGCTTAAAGGGCGTGGTCGCCAAAAACAACTTTTCAACAACAGCTCAAGCAGGTGTGGGCGCTCGCCCTCCTGAAGGAACGAACATGTCCCGAAACGAGCCCCCCGGTGGTGGACGTCCAGGTGCTAATAACATGTCTGGAAACGGACAAATGGTGCCTCCTGGTTTTGCTGACGCAGCAAAAAAACTAGGCGTTTCTGAAACACAGCTAATGCAAGCCATGGATGACGCTGGCGGGCCAAACGCTGATTTAGCCAAAGTAGCCAAAACCCTCGGCGTAACTGACGCAGAATTGAAAGCCGCCCTGCCAGAGCGCCCAAAACACTAGCCAACAGGCTTGTCATCAACATACCAATAACAGCCAGCCTTTAAACGTTATGGCCTTAGTGATAGCAAATCCCCTATCACTAAGGCAAAACGGCTTTCAATAATCGAACCGTATTACCGCCCATAATCAGCCTAATTTCAGACTGGGTAAAACCGGCATCGACCAAAGCTTGGGTAATATATTGCAACTGGGCGGTATCAAACCCTGTGGTTACATAACCATCAAAGTCTGATCCTAAACCAATATGCTCTACCCCGACTAAATCAGCCACATACCGAGCAGCTTTAGCAAATGATCTTGGCGATACATCGCAAATAGCACCATCCCAATAACCTAGCCCCACCACACCACCGTTGTGTGCAATCTTTAGCAGTTGGTCATCGGTTAAATTCCTTACACCTGGGCAAGTGCCCTGCACCCCAGTATGAGACACAACAACAGGTTTAGTCACAGTGGCTAACACTTCACTAATGGCAGTGGGTGAAAGATGAGCTAAGTCGACCACAATCCCCAGTTGCTCCATACGCGCGAGTACCTGTTTACCTAAATCGGTTAACCCACCTTTTTGTAACCCGTGGGCAGAGCCTGCCACTTTGTTATCAAAGAAATGAGTTAAGCCCATCATTCGATAACCCGCATTAAATAAGTCATCAAGGTTAGCCAAATCACCCTCTATGGCGTGTAATCCTTCGATGGCCAGTAAGCCCGACAGAGTCTGCGCACCCGCCCCGCGACTGGCTAAGTAATCTGATAAACCTGCAGCGGAGGTAACAACAGAGAGCTTACCTTGAGACTCAGCCGCCGCCGTATGCAGTTTTTGAGCTTGATACAAAGCACGTTCTTTTAAGCTAAACCAGCTACGTACAGGCCAGCGCTGAAACATCACTAAAGGCGTAATCATGTCAGAATCAGACGGATTACTTTCATAGTTTAAATCTTTCGGGCTTTTGGTGACGGCAGCAAAGATTTGCAGGCTAACGTTCCCCTCGATTAAGCGCGGCACATCTGTGTGGCCATGATCGTGGCGTTCAAGTAACGCACGGTTCCAAAGCAAAATATCTTCATGCATATCAGCGATGGTAAGCGTTTGATGAAACGCGGCAGTATCAGCTGAGACCTTTGGCAAATTCACCGCTACCACCACATTACTTTGTTTATCGATATATCGAGGACCGAAGATAAACACAACGGCAATCCCGAGCACAGCAATGCATACCAGTGTTAAAAGACTCGTTTTGAAGCGTTTCCGCAATCTCATAAATAACTTACATTCCCTGTTCAAATGAAGCTACATTGTTGAATGAGCTCAATTTTTAATCAAGGAGAAGTTAAATGCCATAAGCAAGTTTCTGTTTATTGAGAGACAAAATAAGGGAAGAATATTGCGATTAAACATTAATATTAATTTATTGAAGATTATTGGCATTTGGATGTGAATCATGATGTCTCAATCTAAAGTAACTCATGTATGTCTGTTCGATGAACATGCAATTTCCACGCTTACCCCATTGTTGATCCCGCGATACCCAGTCAAGAAGTGGTCATTGCCGCATGTGATGAGTATCGGTCACAATGTGAACAGATAATCAAGCTAGCAAAAAACCACACTAATGTGATTAGCAGCAATTTATGTGCGCTCATCTAGGCACTCAAAGCCGCCCATTTCAAATTCACGGCAAATAAGCGGGCGGTTTTCGTAAATAGTACACAGCATGGTTTCACGGTCGACAGCAGCGCACCAACCATCGTCTAAACGCAGCATCACTTCCCCGCCCCATTTGTCTTGGGAGATAAATTGTTCAGGTACACCTGTATCCGTTATTAACATCACTTCAAGGCGGCAGCAATTTGCTCGACACGTCGAGCACGTAACGCCTTCATCAACAGGTAGATTTGTTAGCTCGATAGTCACTTGTCTCCTTCGCCTTATCGGCTGAACAGTAATAAATCATGTTTGGATAAACCTACCTAAGATAGGCGTCAACATTAATGAAAACAAAATAGCGGTAAGCATTTGTTATTAGGCGCTTGTTATTAAGTGTTAGTCACTGATAACGCAGCGCTGAATTTAAGCAGGAGCATACAGTCCACACTGGCCGGTGAGCTAACGTGGGTTGATAACGCTTAATTGAACAAAGGATCAAACGATCCCTTTGCAGAAATATCAGCTAATACCGTAGCAAGGGAATTTAACATATTTTCGTAAACGAAATTGCCCATACTTATGCGCTTTACCCCACTTTCTTTCAATTCTGTAAAATCAGCTAACCCAGGCATGCACATAACATTTACCGGTAGATCAGTGGTATTTGCGATAGCGCTAATGTCTGACAGCGCGGTCACGCCTGGTACAAAAATACCATCCGCACCAGCTTGTTGGTACAAAGCGATACGCGCCTTGGTTTCTGTTAACGCCTGAGAAAGGTTGTTCCCCCTAAGCAAATAGGTGTCTGTGCGTACATTAATGAATATATCCGCCCCAGCGGCGCGCAGGTAACTTAGCACTTCATCAAGCCTTGCAGCAAAAGCTTCTTTTACTTGAAGAGCGCGATGCGGTTGCCCTGTTTTTTGAGAATCGGTCTCTTGTGAATCCATCGTTTTTAAATGACGACTTGCTGAATGGGTATTGTCCGAATGACTCAGGCGACTATCTTCGATATTAATACCCGCAACACCTAACTGAGCAAGTTGCAGTATGTTACTTGCCACCTCTTGTGCGCTGCGCCCATAGCCCGATTCTATATCCACCGTCAGTGGTACGTTAACAGCCGATAAAATATGCTTCACTAAGTAAATAAGCTCACTGAATAGCACCTGCTCGCCGTCATTTTTCCCCAACATATGGGCAATGGCGGCACTTGAGGTGCCCAGTGCCTGGTAGCCCAACTTCTCGCCCAATTGCGCGCTGGGCACATCCCATACATTACAAATGATAAGCGGCGCTTGTTGTTGATGAAGTGCTTTAAAGGTCATGTGCATTCTCCCGTTGTTTAGTGATATGGCCATCTGTCGATTGACCTGGCCAACTGGCAACAGGAGGTTAACAATGAAAAAGCATGATGAAGCGTCAGATCCGGAACTGAACATAAAGCAGCTAATTATACTCAGCGGTTTGGGCTATCTCGCCACGGTTATAAGTTATCGGTGCAAGTGCAAACGTTTGCTGAGATGGCAAAAGACCATTTTGCACGTGACTATTTTGCACGAAAGCGCACTGACTAACGTCTATCAGGTGCGAATGTCACTTCATCGCATTTTTGATTTTACCTACAACAGTTTGTGGTAATTTAGGTGACTGAAGTATATGAAACAAATATATAAAATAGATATAAAACAGAAACGACAGGGAACATACACGTGAACTTGATTAAAACATCTATCGCGCTGGCGGTGCTTGCCGCGCCAATCGCACTAACACCTCGCTTTGCAATGGCCGAAACGGCACAAAACACATTAAAACTGGAAGATGTGTTTACCTTGGAATACGCCTCTGGCCTTGATATTACCCATGACGGAAACACGGTTTATTTCGTACGGAATTTCATGGATATTCAAAACGATAAAAAGCGTGGCAATATCTGGAAGGTCGACAAAAACAAGGTGATGACCCCAGTAACCAATGGTTTACACGCGGATTATAGCCCTACTCTTTCGCCAGACGAAAGCAAGTTAGCCTATATATCAACAGCCAGTGGTTCTGCACAAATACACATCAAATGGCTAGACAGTGGCCAAACCGGTCAGATGACGCGTCTGACTGGGGCGCCTTCTAATCTAAGTTGGTCACCTGACGGAAAAATGCTCGCGTTTAGCCAATTTGTAAAAGGTAAGCCTAAATCCCCCGTGAGTTTATCCGGTAAACCTGAGGGTGCTAAATGGGCAGATTCCGCAATTTTCATCGACGATTTATTTTATCGTGCTGATGGCGCTGGGTATCTTCCAGCAGGGAATAGCCAAATTTTTGTACTCTCAGCTGAGGGTGGCACACCTAGACAGCTCACACAGGGCGAGTTTGATCACGGCGGGAATATCAGTTGGAGCAGTGACAGTAAATCCATTGTTTTTTCAGCCAATCGCCACAAAGACAGTGACTTAGAGCTCACCGATGACAACCTTTACAAAATCGATGTAGCAACTGGCAACATGCTTGCGCTAACTGATCGTTTAGGCCCTGACAACAGCCCGAGCATCTCCCCCGACGGCAAGCTAATTGCTTATCTGGGATATGATGAAAAATATAGCAATTATGAAAATACCCAGCTTTACATAATGGATGTTAATGGGGGTGTTAGTCGCTCTCTCACACCTCAATTTGACCGTTCTGTAGGCAGCATAAAATGGGCGAGCGATAGCAAAGGCCTCTACATGAGTTACGACGATAAAGGGGAAACATATGTCGCCTATCAGCCAATAAGTGGCGATCGAAAAATCGTTGCCCAGAAGGTCGGTGGCCTAGCGTTTGGCCGCCCTTATTCAGGTGGCGAATTCGATGTAGCCAAAAATGGCACTCTCGCGTTTACTTACTCAAACCCCCAGCGCCCCGCTGACATTGCCATTCAAAAAGGTGATAAACCCAACATTCTCACTCAACTGAATGAAGATGCGCTTGCTCATAAAGATATTGCCACCATCAAACCGTTAAACCTTAAATCCTCATATGACGACTTACCTATTCAGGCGTGGGTGGCTTACCCTCCTGGGTTTGAACAAGGTAAAAAGCAAGGCAAGCGCTACCCGCTCATTCTAGAAATACACGGTGGCCCAGTGGCAAATTACGGACCGCATTTTTCGACCGAAATTCAACTTATGGCGGCCAAAGGCTATGTTGTGGTTTATGCAAATCCTAGAGGAAGTGACAGCTACGGCAAAGAGTTCGCGCAAACGATTGATAAAAACTACCCCAGCCAAGATTACGATGATTTGATGTCGACCGTGGACGCGGTTATTGCCCAAGGTGCAATTGATGAGAGTAACTTATTTGTCACAGGCGGCTCTGGTGGCGGTACGTTAACCGCATGGATTGTCGGCCATACCGAGCGCTTTGCTGCAGCTGTAGTCGCCAAGCCTGTGATAAATTGGTATAGCTTTGTACTGACCTCAGATTTCTACCCCTTTTTCTACAAAAATTGGTTTGGCAAAAAGCCATGGGAAGCCCAAGACTTATACATGAAGCACTCGCCTATTAGTTATGTGGGAAATGTCACCACGCCCACTATGTTGCTAACCGGTGAATCAGATCACCGTACGCCGATTTCAGAAACCGAGCAGTATTATCAGGCGTTGAAATTACAAGGGGTCGAAACAGCTATGGTACGTATTCCTGGCGCATCTCATGGTATATACGCTAGGCCCAGTAATTTAATGTCTAAGGTAGGCTATATTCTGTGGTGGTTTGATGAGCATCGCAGCGATGCCGAGTCATCAAACAACAAATAGCCAATAGCAATAAATTGATTAAAAAAACAGAGCAGGCGCGCATTTTAAATTGCTGCCTGCCTTGTTTTTACATAGTTGTTTCACGTAGTTTTTTTACGTATCAGCCACGTTACTTAAAACCCCGAGTTGGGCTGCGTTAAAAACGCCCTTTCCTCTTCAGTTGAATGACGCTGTAATATGTCATTTCGATGAGGATAGCGTCCAAAGCGCTGAATAATAGCGAGGTGCTTTAATTCAAATTCATAGGTATGTTTACTTGCTTTGTTTTCAAATAAAGATTGTGCCTGCTGGTGGATCGCCAAAGATTCGCTGTGCATAAACGGCATATACAAAAAATTGCGTTGCGGCTCACTCAAGTCGTCATCTGCTTTATTGCTAACCGCCTCTTGTGCGAGCGCCAGAGCGAGCGGATCGTGAATAAACGCTTGGGGTGTATCTCGGTAGATATTACGCGAGAACTGGTCGATGACAATTATTTCTGCCAACCGTCCAAGCGATGTGTTTCGCCATTGGCTTAGCTCACAGTTGATCGCCTGTTGGTGAAGCGCCGAAAAGCGCTCTTTTAACATCGCATCAAATTCGTCACTTTTTTGCCACCATTGCGCCGGCGTTATTTCTTCAAACCAAAAAGTAATTATTTGTTGTTCATTCACAATGTGCTCCTTTATGGCAACCAGCAAAGGCCCTGCTTAGGGTTTATTACCGTGAATAAGGGCTCAAACACATGAGCAGAAACTTGTTTTTTATCAGCTAAAAAAGTAGCTTAGCATGATAATAATAAGGAAAGCGTCATGAGCGATACATCTTTTATCCAACCTCAATTGCAATCTGCGATTGGCCTACTGCAAAACGGCAAAATGCAACAGGCTAGAAATGCATTCGACACTTTGTGTCACCAAGCTCCTCAATTAACCCAAGCTTGGTTTGGCTTAGCCTACGCTTGTTCGCAATTACAAGACTACCCTGCGTCTATTGCAGCCATTGACAACGTCATTCAGCGAGAGCCTAAAAATGTTAAAGCTCTCATTTTTAAAGCTGACCAATTGGTATACAACGACCAAGAGCGCATGGCTCTGGCATTTTACGAAGGGGCATTACAACTTACGGCAAATCAGCAGAACTTGCCGGATGAAATTAAACGAGGTTTAAAAAGAGGGTTAGCACTGCGTGAAAAGTATGATATTGAATACAGCAGCTACTTGCTCAATGCGCTACAAAAGAAAGGCTATCAACGCGGTAAAGTCAGCCAGCGTTTTGACGAAGCACTGGATATAAGCTTTGGTAAAAAAGAGATATTTTTGCAACAACCCACGCGTTTTTATTTTCCGGGGTTACCCCAACGGGCGTTTTATGAGCGCAGTGAGTTTCCTTGGTTAAATGCGCTAGAAGCAAAAACACCACAGATAAAATCCGAGCTACAAACCATGTTAACCGGAAGTGAGCAATTTTCACCTTATCTTGAGCGTGGCAATAATGAACCGAATTTCGTTCAACATTTGGATATTGTTGATAACTTAAATTGGTCTGCCGCCTATTTTTGGCACTACGGAACGCTAGACGATGCCATTGCTCAACAATGCCCCATCACCAAGCGCGCGTTGGATGAAGTGCCCTTACCTTTTATCAGTGGGCAGACCCCGATAGCGCTTTTTTCAAAACTAAAAGCTGGCATTAAAATACCACCCCACCATGGCTTGTTAAATACACGTTTGATATGTCATTTACCTATCATTGTCCCAGAAAACTGCGGTGCTCTGCGAGTGGGAAACCAAACCCGTACGTGGCACGAAGGAAAAGCCCTTATTTTTGATGACAGTGTTGAACATGAAGCTTGGAATAACAGCAATGAAGAACGTGTGGTGTTGCTTTTTGATATATGGCGCCCAGAACTTACTGAAGACGAAAGGCGTTTAATAACTGACATGCTGGTCGCTGTTGAGGAATACTCAGAGCAGCAATAAACAACGCAAAGGTAAACAACGGCGAAGGTAAAAGGTCAAATGTGCGCTATTTAGCCTTTACTCGCGTTCGACCTTGAGCGAAAGACCTTACCTATGCCTAACCAGAATGCGGCCTCAAGTAGTATGCCGAGTACGAAAAAGCCGACGACTCCCGTCATGCTGCCCGCTGAATAACAGACTAATGCCGCAAAAATAACGGCCAATGATAGTAACACCCTATAAAGTGTATTCATGTTTATCTCCTTTACCTTTTTCCTTAATCCTTAGCCCCTATCCCTTTGAGCTATCGCCCATAGACAAAGCTGGAACATTCTTAAGAGTAAAGCACTATGTCTTTGGGGGAGCCAGTCTCGAACTGCAACAAAGTATTGCATACAAAAGCTTAAAGCTAATCATACGTATAGAGCCTTATACCTTAGTATCGACATGTAGATTTTTTAATCAGCTTAAATGACGTTTAATTACTTCAACGAAACGAGATTAAACCAATAATAAAAACCGAGGAATTGACCATGTTGAAAATAGTTAAAACTTCTATCGCCATCGCCGCTACTTCTGTTGTTTTTGCTGCTCCTGCTCAAGCGGACGTAGCTGAAGCATTACAAAATATTTGCACCATCGTAAAAGCAGATGACAAGAGTGAACTGCGTAAAAAAATGAAACGCGTTCAGTCTGATTACCGTCTTAAATTGCAAGACTATTACACAGGGATCACCTGTGGTGGCAATAGCCTTATTCGTACCGCAATGCTCAACGATGCAGTTGAAACAGGTACATTAATGGTGAAAAAGATGCCAAAAAGTGATTTGAGCGCACCTGAGAAAGACGGAAAAACCGTTGTCGCTTGGGCCTCAGAAAATGGTTTAACGACCTCACCCATCGTTGCTGTATTAAACGACCGCATATAAAACATAGTGACTTTCGCGTGTTGGCAGCCACCGTTTATCTACCGTTTTTGAACTGACGCAAGGAATAAAACAAAGCTAAATTTGGCTGTTGAACACGCACCAAACAACAAAGGGCCTCAAATGAGGCCCTTTTTTTTGCTAACAAATAAAGAAAACACTAAGGATTAAGTGACATTTTACCTTTGACTTCTCGCCCCATCACTTTATTTAGCGCATCTTTGGCTTGGGCTAAAGGCAATGCTTGGTCCACCACTACTTTTACTTTTCCTTGCACGTACCAAGTCAATAGCTCTTTCATATTTTGGGCAAAGTCTTGGGGTTGATGTTGAGTGAACGAGCCCCAAAATACGCCGACCACGGAATAACCTTTGACTAATGACAAGTTAACCGGAAACTCTGGAATGGTGCCACCAGCAAAACCGACCACCAGTAAGCGGCCATTCCACGCCATACTGCGTGAGCAAGCATGAAAGGTGTCACCGCCAACGCACTCGTAAACCACGTCAACGCCTTTACCATTGGTTGCTTCTTTTATGGCGGTTTTTAAATCTACTTCGCTGTAATTAATTAAAATATCAGCCCCATTGTCTTTTGCCATATCCAGTTTTTCTTGAGTAGAGCAAACGGCTATCACTTTTGCGCCCATTTGCTTACCAATTTGCACTGCAGCAAGCCCAGTGCCACCCGCAGCGCCTGTCACGAGTAGCGTTTCGCCAGGCTGTATATTCGCACGCTGTTTAAGGCCATGATGCGCGGTGGCATGTGCAGTCACTAAGCCAGCTGCTTCATCAAAAGAGATTTCATCAGGCAGCGGCATCACGTGGGTTGCCGCGCAAGATACTTTTTCGGCATAGCCACCAAGCATACACAAAGCAATAACCCGTTGCCCTACCTTAAGGTGGGGAACCCCTTCACCAATTTCGCTGATCACACCAGCGACTTCGTTGCCGGGAATAAAGGGGACTTCAGGCTTCATCTGATAGAGGCCCTGTACGATCAGCCCATCCGGAAAGTTGACGCCGCAGGCTTTAATCTCAACCACAACTTGGCCCTTGCCTGCTTGTGGGTCAGGTACGTCTTTGTATTCTAACTCTTCTACAGGACCAAAAGCGTTACATACGATAGCTTTCATGTTTGACTCCATTAGTTGTCAAAACGCCGCTTAGAGGGCGGCGAATTTATAAGTTGTTTATTGAATGAGCTTTAGCGCGTATTGCGCTAAGGGTTGTACCAATTTACCGACTTGTAATGCTTCTTTGTTCGATGCATTACCATCAACAGCACGTTTAGCAACGCCTTGAGCGATGGCGCCGAGCCTGAAAAAACTAAACGCGAGGTAAAAGTTCCAGTTTTCGATTTGCTCAATGCCGACCAGTTCGCAATATTGGGCTACGTACTCTTCTTCACTTGGAATACCAAGCTCTGCTCGGTCTACGTCGCCTAACCCAGTCGCTTTACCCACGTTGTCCGGCAGGCGCAGTTGCATGCATTGGTACGCTAAGTCAGCATAAGGATGCCCCAAGGTCGATAGTTCCCAATCGAGCACCGCAATGATGTCGGTAGAATCTTTAGCGAACATTAAATTGTCCATTCGATAATCACCGTGCACCAAGGACACTTTGCCATCATCCGCAGGAATATTGGCCTCTAACCAAGCGATGAGGGTATCCATTTCAGGGATAACCTGAATCTCTGACAAGCGGTACTGCTTGGTCCAGCGACTAATTTGACGCTCAAAATAGTTGCCGGGTTTGCCATAATCCCCTAAACCGACCTCGTCTACGTTCACGCAGTGCATGGTGGCCATCACTTTAACCATGTTTTGATACATAGTACGCCGCGTTTGTGTATCGTTCACGTCAGGTAAAGAGCTGTCCCAATACACGTTGCCGTCCATAAACTCCATGACATAAAACATGCTACCGATAACATCGGTATCTTCACAAAGGTGATAAACCTTAGCCACGGGTACATCTGTGTTTTCCAGTGCTTTAATAACACGATACTCGCGGTCTACCGCATGGGCTGACTTCAACAATTTACCCGGCGGCTGACGACGCAACACATAAGTTGTGTTCGCGGTTTGTAGTTTGAAGGTAGGATTAGACTGCCCACCAGCAAACTTTGTAGCAGTCACAGGACCACTAAAACCGGGAATATGCTCAGCTAAATAAGTGGCTAGTCGTGCTTCATCTAATTGCTCTACACCGCTTTGCTTACTCATTGCTCACTCCATTTATGCATTGTGATCTTTAATTAGATTACGCCCTAGTTGCATCATATGCACTTGATCTGGGCCGTCAGCCAAACGGATGGTACGTGCGTAGGCGTAGCTTGCGGCCAAGCTAAAGTCTTGACTTGTACCCGCTGCACCATGCATTTGAATCGCTTGGTCAATAACGTTGCACGCCATAGTAGGTGCAACAATTTTAATTGCTGCAATAATGTCTCGGGCCACCTTGTTGCCGTATCTGTCCATCTTGTCAGCTGCTTTTAATGTTAACAAACGAGCTTGCTCAATCTCGCAGTGCATTTTCGCAATGCTTTCACGCACAGATTGTTGCTTACTTAATGGTTGACCAAATGCAACGCGAGATTCTACCCGTTCACACGCCAGATCAAGGGCGCGCTGTGCACACCCAATCAGGCGCATACAATGATGAATTCGCCCTGGCCCTAAACGCCCCTGAGCAATTTCAAAGCCCTTGCCCTCTCCTACCAACAAACTTGAGGCAGGAACGCGCACATCTTCAAATAACACTTCAGCATGGCCTATTGGCTCATCATAAAAACCCATGCCACTTAATGGGCGCACAACCGTAACGCCTTTGGTATCAATAGGAACAAGGATTTGTGATTGTTGTTCGTGGCGGGCTGCCGTAGGGTCTGTTTTACCCATGACTACCAAAATTTTACAATCTTCATTCATGGCGCCACTGGTGTACCATTTACGGCCGTTAATCACGTATTCATCACCGTCTCGGGTGATAGACGTTTCGATATTCGTCGCATCTGATGAAGCAACTGCAGGCTCTGTCATGGCAAAACCTGAACGAATTTTTCCTTCTAGCAAGGGCTCTAGCCATTTTTTCTTGTCGGCTTGTGACCCATAACGAGCAAGCACTTCCATGTTGCCGGTATCTGGCGCACTACAGTTAAATACTTCTGAGCTGAACATGACTCGGCCCATGATTTCACACAAAGGGGCGTATTCAAGGTTGTTTAAGCCGGCGCCATATGGCAAATACTCTTCAGGAAGGAAAAGATTCCATAAACCTGCAGCTTTGGCTTTTTCTTTTAGCTCTTCAATTAGCGGCAGGGTTTTCCAGCGTGTTTCTGGGTTGGTTGACGCGGCTTCAACATCGGCGAGATATTGTTTCTCATTTGGGTAAATGTGCTCGTCCATAAACGCTTCTAAACGGGCGATAAGATCTTTGGTTTTTTCTGAATAATCGAAGTTCATAGTATTTTATTCCATTTAACTAAACGTGACGGCACCCACACGCTCGGGGATATCGAGATGAGGTACATTATTGAAACTACTTAACCGCACCGTATCGCGGTTAAAGAAAAACTGACTGTAACTGGCATTACGTACTTGCATATTGAGCTCAATAACATGCTTTGCTTCAAGCTCAAGCACGAGACTCATTAGCATAGAAATAGCGCCACCAGAACTGACGAGAAGAATAGGTTTTTTGTGATTCTGCTGGCGCATGGCATTTAACACATCAAGCACACGTTGGCGAAACTCGGTCCAGGTTTCATTTAACATGCTCGGTTCAAGCTGTTCACTTGACCATGCCCCCATGGCTTTTTTAAGCAAGCGGTAAAACTCGGCTGGTGGCGCACCCTTTTGCACCACGTCGTTTGGGTGCTGAGCTAAATAGGCTGCCGCAATATTCTGAAAGTCGAACTCATTTAAGCCTGTGTGCGTCACGCTTGAAATATCTGTGTTTAACCCTTCACAGATCCCCGCAGCTGTTTCTTGATGGCGCACCATCTCACCTAACCACAGTTGACCAAACGTCATGTTTCGTTGGGCGAAATACTCGCCTAACCAAACAGACTGCCGATGACCTAACTCGCTGAGTTTGTCGTAATTTTCCGCGCCGAACGACGCTTGACCGTGTCGAACAATATAAAACTCTGACATTGCACCACCTCAATTTGAAACTGAAATGATAGTAGTGACAAAGCTATTATTAGTTTAATTGATTCTTTTAATGGTTTTGTATTGATCTACTTTATGCCTAACCACGAAAGCAGCACAGATAAGGCGCTCAAGGCAACTGGTTGATATTTTGGATTAAAAAACCAGCATTAACATTTAACTAACGTATTATTTACTTTAGTTCAAAAAACTTGCACTCTTATGCTCATCCGACTAGTTGCTGCACTGGCAATGTGTGGGATATCGTCATTCCTCATCGCACAAAACTCAAATAACAAGGCGTGAGGATCAAGAGCTAACACATTGAGAGAAGTATAAAATGCCAATTTTACCGAATCGCTTAAAACGTACTCCCATCGCCTCTGTTATCGGTTTAGCACTTGCGCTAAACAGTGGTTTAACTGCAGCCCAAGAAGCCACGCCCGATGATAAAGGACTCGAAACGATAACCGTCACAGCGCAAAAGCGTGCACAAAATCTACAAGAAGTACCAGTGGCCGTCACCGCCTTTACGGGTGAAGCTATGGCTGAAGCAGTCATTAAAGATGTATACGATCTGCAAACCAATGTGCCTGGCTTAGGAGCCTTTCAAAGCCAAAGTGCCACGAATTCTAGTTTCTCTATCCGTGGTGTAGGTACTTCGTCACAAAACTTCGGTTTAGAATCGTCAGTGGGTTTATATGTAGACGGTGTTTATCGTGCTCGTCAAAACTCCATGATCAATAACTTGGTTGATATAGCCGCAGTTGAAGTTTTGCGCGGCCCTCAAGGCACACTATTTGGAAAGAACACCCCTTCAGGAGCAATTTTATTGTCTACGGTTGCTCCGAGTCATGGTGGCGGAGATGGGTTTGTTGAAGCAACTGTAGGTAATTATGGTTTAGTTAACCTATCAGGTGCGATGTCAATCTCTGCTATTGATGACGTGTTAGCGTTTCGGGTTACTGGATTTTCAAGTAACCGCGACGGCACAATTAGCGATGTTAACTTCGGTGAAGACGTACTAAATGATCGTGATAGATTTGGTGGTCGCATACAGGCACTTTATACCCCAAGTGAAGATATTTCAGTTCGAGTCATTGCAGATTACGCAGAAATTGACGAAATTTGCTGCGGAGCTCCCGTACAATTAAGTAACTTTCAGGCCAACGAAATCCCTGGAAAGTTTGGTACAGATGCCATTCTACCGACATTAGGTGGCACTGTGTTTGAAGGCGGTAATGCGTTTTATGACAGAGAAGTCGCTGTGTCATTCTTGCCTGTTGCCACAATGAAAGATCGCGGTATTTCAGCCGAGTTAGATTGGGAATTAGACGAGAACTATACCTTTGTGTCTATTTCTGCTTTTCGTTCATTTGATTCCTACGACAACATCGATAGTGACTTCACTGATGCAGACTTATTTGGCACCAGCAATGATTCAGAGCAAAGCTCGTTTTCCCAAGAATTTCGTTTAGATTACACCAGCGACGATTTAAACTTCATTTTGGGTGCTTATTATTTCACTCAAGACTTAGATTTGGACTACAGCCTATACACAGACAGCATCTTTGAAGGATTCGCCCTTGGTGTGCTTGGTCAAACAGTGGATGGTTTAACAGGTGCTGCAGGATCGTTTGACGGATTACTGGCAGGAATAGATGGTTTAGCTAGCGCCGGCCTTATCGCACCACGCGCAGCTGCGGCGCCCGCGGGCACAGGTTTTGACCATGTGGCTGAACAAGAACACAAAAGTTATGCGGTGTTCGGCCAGTTTGATTATAAGTTAAATGACCAATTCACCCTTACCGCCGGTTTGCGTTTTACCAAAGAAGAAAAAGACTTATTGACGGTATTTACTGAAGTCGGGCCTGGCATCAATGGTTTAGCGGGCAATACACCCGTTGATTTAGTGTCAGCATTAACTGTGGCAGGCGGTATTGCTGCTGGGGCAATTGATTTGACTACAGCAGAAGGACAAGCGGCATTAGGTACGTTTCAAGGGTTCTCAGAGACAGGCTGGGCATTCCCCTTATTAGGTGATACCACGCGTCCACGGAGCAATATTCAAGAGAGTTTAAGCGATGACCAGATCAGTGGTACGCTAAAACTTAGCTATCAACCAGATACAGACACCTTGCTTTATGCATCATACGGAAACGGCTACAAATCAGGTGGTACTAACACGGATCGCATTGCCGCCACCTTTAATCCAATATTCGACGCTGAGACTTCTCAGTCTTTCGAGTTAGGTATTAAAAAGGACTTCCGCGAACATGACTTGCGGGTGAATGCCGCTGCCCACTACACAACAGTGGATGACTTCCAAGCAAACACCTTTACCGGAAATGGCTTTAATTTACAAAACGCCGGTGACTATGAAATATCAGGTATGGAATTAGAAGCCACTTGGTTACCCATGGACACAGTAGAAGTGCACTTTGGTTATGCTCTAGTTAAAGCAGAGTATAAAACCTTTGAAGCAGGAAACTGCTGGACAGCATACACTTGGCATACAGGGATAGACGATCCAGGTCGAGTAAATCCTACAGATGGATTCTGTGACCGCTCTGGTGATCGTCCAGGTGGCGAACCTGAGAACTATGCAGTGTTGAGTGTCAAAAAGGATTTCGATATTGGCGACAGCATCTACGCCTACATTCAAGGTGAATACAGCTACACGGGCGACATTATCTTAGATGGCAGTAACGACCCATACGCTGTGCAAGACTCTTATAACATTATGAATTTACGCTTGTTTATGAACTTCACTGACTACGACATGGATGTAATTTTGTGGGGTCGAAATGTGTTAGACGAAGAGTACATCAACCGTACTAACTTCAACACGCCGTTACAAGAAGGTAAATTAAATGCCTATATGGCAGAGCCCGCTACTTATGGGATCACGGTGAAAAAACGCTTCTAGTCAGCGACTAAGTAAAGCGCAGAAGCTTGACCAAACCGGCGCATTGAGTAAATACACTAGTTGCTCAATATGCCGGTTTTTTATTGTCTGAAATTTGAATATTGAATTGATATCATTGGCTTTTAATCAGCATCTTAAGGAACTCCATTGAATTTATTGATGTTAAGCAGCTCGCGCGCAGGGGACGAAGCTTATTTAGCCCATGCTAAAGATATGATTGCGTCTCATTTAACTGGGTGCCAACGCATTGTGTTTATCCCGTATGCTGGGGTGACCATTGATTGGCCTAGTTATACCGAAAAGGTGCAAAGCGCCCTCCCCGAGTTCAATATTGTAGGGATTGAATCATTTGACGATCCCAAATTAGCAATCGAACAAGCAGACGCCGTTATGGTCGGTGGTGGCAACACCTTTCATTTACTGCATCAGCTGTATTCAAATGACCTTATTCATCCTATACAAGAACGTGTGGAACAAGGATTGCCCTATGTTGGCTGGAGCGCAGGTTCTAATATTTGTGGCACGTCGATTTGCACTACCAATGACATGCCGATTATTTATCCACCATCGTTTGATGCTTTGGCATTCGTGCCGTTTCAATTAAACCCACATTACAGTGATTATCAGCCGCCTGGGCATAATGGTGAAACCCGTGCCCAGCGGATTGAAGAATTTTGTGTACTAAACCCTAGTGTACCGGTAATAGGGATTAAAGAGGGCACCGCCCTAGTGCGAAAAAACGATACGCTGACGCTTCAAGGTCAGCTCGCCGGTGTTGTATTCAAAGGGCGTCAGCAGAACATAATTCAAACAGGAGAGGATTTGACTGAATATTTAAGGCCCTATCCTTAATAACTTCCTAGTCTGGATACGCTAGCGCTAAACTGCGCTGATTGCGTGAAACGTATGAGCTAGTGGTATAACCCCCAGTAAATAGTGACAATTTATGACGGGTGCTTGTTTTCATTTCAATGCACCCCCACCTGTTTTTCATACGTCGCATTCAAGGACATTACTAAATGACACCCACAACGCCATTTTCCATTTTAGATTTAGCCCCGATAGCACAAGGGCAATCTATTTCTCAAACATTAGAAAACAGTCGACAAATGGCGGTTCAGGCTGAACAGCTCGGATACCAGCGTATTTGGCTTGCCGAACATCACGGAATGCGCGGCGTCGGTAGTTCAGCGACGTCAGTGGTTTTAGGACACATTGGTGCAGCAACAAATAAAATACGCATAGGCTCAGGTGGTGTGATGTTACCTAATCACTCGCCACTAATTATTGCCGAACAATTCGGCACCCTCGCCGCGCTTTTTCCAAACAGAGTTGATCTAGGGTTAGGCCGCGCGCCAGGAACTGATATGGCAACAGCAAAAGCGTTAAGGCGTAACATGCAAGCCAGCGTAGAGGATTACCCTAACGATATTCGCGCCTTACAAAGCTATTTGGGTACCCCAACGCCTGAACAGAAAATTCTCGCTATCCCCGGCAGTGATAGTCACGTTCCATTGTGGCTACTTGGTTCAAGCTTATACAGTGCACAACTTGCAGCACAATTCGGTTTGCCTTATTCGTTTGCCTCACATTTTGCGCCTGACGCTTTGTTCGACGCGTTGAATATTTATCGCAGTCAGTTTCAACCTTCCGCACAACTAGAACAGCCTTATACCATGGCTGGGGTGATGGCCGTGATTGCAGATACTGATGAAGAAGCACAATACTTGTATACCTCACTACAACAACAATTTGCCAATTTGCGTAGAGGAGCCAATAAACCATTCGCACGGCCAGTAGATGATATTCATACTGTTTGCAGCCCTGCAGAGTTGTCGATGATTGCTCACACCTTACAATACGCTATTGTTGGCTCACCCGAGACAGCGCATAAACAACTCACTACATTCATTGAAAACACTCAAATAGATGAAGTTATTTTTTCATTTCCGATACATGATCAAAACGCCCGTTTGCACAGCATGCGATTATTAGCAAACAGCCCTAACATGCAAAGCCAAGTCTGAAGTGCGTATTTTATTATCCCAATTAAATTAATCTAAATTGACGTAATGCAGATATACTAGATTGATGAAAACGTTTTTAAGCGTACGCCAATAATAGCGCGTGTTTGCATTAATAACCTAACCGAGAGACAAATATGAACATAGCCCGCCCATTGATACAGTTAGTGTCATGGGCAATATTGGTATCCAGTGTGTTTTTGGTAAAAGCACTGGCCAATGATTCAACTCAGAACCTTTCCATAGCAGTTGGTTGGAGCAAGCCCCCCTATGTAATCGCTTTAAACGACACAGGTTATGAAGTTGAGTTGGCTCGACAGGTTTTTAAACGTATGGGCTATTCAATCACGCCTGTATACGTGCCCTATGGGCGAACACTGAGTATGCTTAAAAGTGCTAAAGTCGATGCTGCTTTAACCTTAAGTGAAAATACCGCTACACAGACCATTCATTTAACCGATAGTTATATTCAATATCAGAATGTGGCAATCAGTTTACAATCCTCAAATTTTAAAATTAAGCGCCCAAACGATTTGGCCAAACACTCGGTTGCGTCCTTTCAAACGGCCACGAAAATTCTGGGCAAAGCATATGCAGACGCGATAAAACAAGTGCCTTTATACGTGGAATTGCCTGATCAACGTAGGCAAGTGGGCATGCTACTAAATGGCAGCATTTCGGTGCTGGTAATGGACGTAAATATTTTCAACCACCTTCACTCTGCGCTCGAACCGATTGAAAGTAGGCAGTTGGTTAGCATTCACAATATATTCCCTCCTTCTCATTACCATGTAGGTTTTTTAAATTCTGAACTAAAAGAGCAATTCAATCGCGCATTAAGCGATTTTCAAGCATCTCAAGCGTACGAAATATTAGTCAAAAAATACCATATTTTTCAAGAAGCGTTATCCATGCACTAAATTGAAACGCTAGTTAAAATGCTAGTTTAACTCTTCAACCAATCGGTAAATATTTCTCACTGTAAGTAAAATATTCTTGGTTGCAAACAGCAACACTGAAACGTTTATCTCAATTTCACAATGCGCCCCCCACATCAATGTATTCTTACAGCACAGCTTCCCTCTTCGAAACGGCAAATAACTTGCTTAAACAAAGTCATCCACCGTGACAATCAAAATCGTTAAAAAGTGGACGCCAGCTAAAAAGCGGGTCTTTGCGCTTTTTTTACGTTTTACACAAGGAGCTCCCATGACAAAAATTCGTCCAATACACTGTGCTTTTATAGCCCTTTCTTCAATGGGTATAAGCGCTTGCTCAGAACATTCTGAAGTAGACCCGGCAAAAACTTTTGGCGCCGATCCTTTACTTGTTGAACCAGATGAGGAGCTTATCCCGAATGTGAATATTGCCGACGCGGTGGGATGGTCAGAGGGAGGAAAACCCACCACGCCACTAAATTCTATGCAAGTGAACCGCTTTGCTACCAATTTGCAGCACCCAAGATGGCTCTATACCTTGCCTAATGGCGACGTATTAGTGGCTGAAAGTAACGCACCGAAGAATGAGGGTAGTGACGGGGGCATAAAACAGTGGGTGACTGAAAAGGTTAAATCACAAGCAGGCGCAGAAACGCCCAGCGCTGATCGCATTACACTATTAAGAGACGCAGACAAAGACGGTGTGGCCGAGACTAAAACAACATTCTTATCGGGTCTTCATTCTCCTTTTGGCATGACGCTCGTGGGGAGCACCCTATATGTTGCAAATACGGACGCAATAGTCAGCTTTCCTTACCAGCAAGGTCAAACAGAAATTTCCGCTAAGGGCACTGAGTTAGTTAAATTGCCCGGGGGGAAAATCAATCATCACTGGACCAAGAACCTCATTGCCAACCAAGATGGTAGCAAACTGTACGCGTCTATCGGCTCAAATAGCAACATTGCTGAAAACGGATTTGATGCTGAAGTCGGCCGTGCTGCGATTTGGGAAATCGACATAGCAACAGGTGATCATCGCGTGTTTGCCTCGGGGTTGCGAAACCCAGTAGGAATGACATGGGTAAACAACACCTTGTGGACAGCGGTTAATGAGCGCGACCAACTAGGCAATGACTTAGTGCCTGATTACATGACATCAGTGCAAGACAATGGCTTTTATGGTTGGCCATATAGTTACTACGGTCAAAATATTGATACTCGCGTAGAGCAGCGCGAACCAGAGTTAGTAAAAAAAGCCATTAAACCAGACTATGCTCTTGGTGCTCATACGGCGTCGTTAGGTTTAATGTACACCAAAGGCGCTCATGCGTTATCTGGCATAAACGAAGGTATGTTTATCGGTCAACACGGTTCATGGAACCGTGAACCTAAAGCGGGTTACAAAGTCATTTTCGTCCCTTTTAGCAACCAAAAGCCAGCAGGCGACCCCATGGATATCTTAACTGGGTTTTTAAACGATAAAGACGAAGCACAAGGACGCCCTGTAGGAGTTGAACTAGATCAAAGCGGCAATTTACTGGTGGCAGATGATGTAGGGAATATTATCTGGCGCGTCTCCCCCAGTGATAGCAATGTTACCCACAATGTGAACCCAGAATAACGATGTAACCTGTTGCACTTACTCAGCAACGAGTAAGTGCTTTTCACGTTTTTTGATATGCGCAAGAGTGCTACAACCTAGCCAATACTCGGCAATTTCGGTGTATTTCTTAGGCCCTTTGAATTTTAGCCTATGGTCTTCCACCGCAGCGTTAAAGTCTTCCCACCCCATCCAAATTTTTGTTAGCTCACGAGCAGACACTTCAATGTGTACATCTGGTTTAAACCCTCTATCTACATAACATAAATCAACTTGCCCATGTTCGAAAATCAACCAGTATTCACTTTTATTTTCAGGCATGTCAATCAACAAGAAGTGCGCAATAAAAAGGTTAGGCAAATCTTCATGTATTCTCACGTTGCGCCGAATGTCCCACATCAAAAAACTGCCATCAATATTTTCTAGTGACGGCTCTGTTTCTAACCACTCCTGCCCCCAACTCGCCATCGAAAAAACAACTGATTCAAGGGCTTTACCCGGTTTAGTCAACACATAATCAACTTGTCCTGTTCCCTGCTTTTCGAGGCGTGTTATCAAACCGATATTGACCAGTTCCTTTAAGCGGTTTGACAGGAGGGTGCGCGACATCCGAGGCACACCTCGGCTTATATCGTTAAAGTTTGTGGAGCCAAACAGTAATTCTCTAAAGATCAATAATGTCCACTTATTACATAGAAAAGCGGCAGACATTGCTAGCGGACAATACTGCCCATAAGGGGTGGTATTCACGGTGGTATTCCTCAGTGAAAGGTCAATTTAGCATACGCCCTAAACGTATATTTAGCACCTTAGCCAGTAAACAACTTGTACCACCTAGTGCAAAACGTTCACTAGACAGCATTTATGGCTCTGCCTACCCTTGGCTAGAAATCAACCAAAGGAGTGACGATATGAATATTCATATTATGGGCCTTAATGGCCAGAAGAAGGATATAAATAAGCAACAGTTTGAACAATACACGACCTCTATTCGCGGAGATGTGTTGCTGCCTGAGACTGCTGGTTACGCTGAGGCTCGTACAATATGGAATGGCATGATAGACATCAGCCCCTCTGTTATTGTGCGATGCAGTGGAGCAGCCGATGTAGTAACCACGATACAATTCGCTCGAAAATATGAATTGTTAATATCACTGAAAGGCGGTGGGCACAATATTGCGGGCAGTGCGTTATGTAATGGTGGCATAACGTTAGATTTAAGCAGTATGAAAGGTATATCTGTTGACCCTTCGGCGCGTATTGCAAGGGTGCAAAGCGGTGTGTGTTTAGGGGATATTGATCACGAAACACAACGCTTCGGGCTGGCTGTTCCAACTGGTATTAACTCAACTACAGGAATTGCAGGCTTAGCGCTGGGGGGTGGATATGGCTGGTTAAGTCGTGCTTTTGGGCATACCGTTGATAATATTATTAGCGCAGATTTAGTTGATGCTCAGGGCGAGTTTTTACATGTATCAGAGCAGGAAAATAGCGAATTATTTTGGGCTATACGTGGCGGCAGTGGCAATTTTGGCGTGATAACACAATTTGAGTTTAAGTTGCACCCAGTCGGGCCGACAGTATTTGGAGGCCCAGTAGTATTTCCTCTATCTCAAGCGAAATCAATATTACGTAAGTACCGCGAGCTCGCTAAATCAATGCCCGATAAAGCAAGCTGCTGGCCTGTCATGCGCAAAGCTCCCCCTTTCCCTTTCTTCCTCCTGAGCATCACGGTAAGCCCGTTATTATTCTGCCAATGATATACGTGGGAGATACAGCAAAAGGTGAAGAAATATTAGCACCACTGCGTACAATCGCAGAGCCGTTAGCTGATGCGGTCGGTCCCTTGCCTTATGCGTCATGGCAAGCTGCATTTGACCCACTACTAGCGCCTGGGGCTCGAAACTATTGGAAATCAAGCGATTTTACCGAAATGACTGACGAGCTTATCGATACATTAGTTTGTGCTGCTGAGCAGTTACCATCGGATGAATGTGAAATTTTTACTGCTCAGTTAGGCGGCGCTGCATCTCGAGTAGCCCCTGATGCTATGGCCTTTCCACATCGCTCAACAGCGTACACGGTAAATATTCATGGTCGCTGGCAAACCGCTGAAATGGATGAAGAAGGCAAAGGTTGGGTAAAAGGACTGTTCGCTCAACTAGAGACGTTCTCGACTGGCAGCGTATACGTTAATTTTGTGCCTGAATATGACGAAGAGCGCTCGATTGGTCCCTATGGTGCGAACAGGCCGAAATTAGAAGACATTAAAAGTCGTGTCGATAAACTAAACTTGTTTCGCAGTAACATTAATATTTTACCTAAAGGCTAAATCAGTAGAATCAAAATTATTATTCGCTTTGTATGTACCTCAAAATGGGTGTGCAAAGCGCTTTTCTTTAGTTTAAGCAATAAAACGCAGCAAAATAGATTCACGGGAAAAGTTTAACATTTTCTTTCAAGACAACCTTATATACATCGCGTTGTGCGCTATATTGATATAGCAAAACACAGGGACAAAGGTTTAGCCAGGTGGTATTGGCCCATATCAAACGCTAACTGCAAGGGAATCAAATGAAAAATTCACTGCTTTACGCTTTTACATTGAGCGTGTTTTTAACGTTAATCGGATGCGCGCCCAACACTTCACAAACAACCCAACAAGAATCAAATTCACTTAATCAAAAATCATCTCCGCCCATGCTCATCTCTAGAGAGGTTTTGCTGGGCAACCCAAGTCGATATCAAGGGCGTATCAGCCCGGATGGAAACAGCATGAGTTTTAGAGCGCCAGTAGAGGGTGTTATGAACCTTTGGGTCGGAAAAATTGGCGACTTTTCTAGTGCAAAACCCATAACCCAAGACACTGGGCGCGGTATTCCAACCCACTTTTGGTCATTAGACAGCCAATATGTTTTTTTCACTCAAGACAAAAATGGCGATGAAAACTGGCATTTACATCGTGTTGATGTAGGTAGTGGTGAAATACAAGACCTAACTCCATATCAAGGGGTGCAAGCTGACCAAATGCACCAGAGTGAGGCCCACCCGGGCACGATTATTGTAGGTATGAATGATCGCGACGCAAAATGGCACGACATGTATCAAGTTAACGTGGCCACCGCAGAGCGCACCTTACTTGAACAAAACGATGGCTACGCTTATTACAAATTAGACAATAACTTAAAAGTAAGGCTCGCGGTTAAGACTGCTGAAGATGGATCGAGCCATGTTTTCACTAAAGCGAATAATGAATGGCACTTGTGGTTTAAAGTGCCCTTTGCAGATTCACAAGCGTTCAATATTCTTGGCTTCGATAAACAAAATCAAGGCATATACATGATAGATACGCGAGAGCGAAACACCGCCGCGCTTGTATACTTGCCTATAGGAGAAACGACACCCACAGTCATTGCTAGCGATGATAAAGTAGATGTTACCAATGTACTTTTACACCCTCGTAGCCATGTGCCCCTAGCCTATGCACTAAACTTCATTAAACCTGTGTGGCACGCCATTGATGACGCTTTCATTACCCCGATTAATCAGTTGAACAACCAATTGAATGGGGGGTCACAAGTTTTAGCGCAAACATTAGATAATTCGCTTTGGACAGTATTTACTGACCAAAGTAATCAATCACCTATTTATAAAGTATTTGATACCACAAGCGGTGAATTGACTGATTTATTCATTACCCAGCCAGAAGTTAATAACCTGCCTCTTTCCACTATGCACGGGGTGGTTATTCCATCGCGGGATAATCTAGATTTAGTGAGTTACTTGTCTTTGCCCTTGATGTCAGATCCTAACCAAGACGGCAAACCCGAACAGACTTCCCCCCTGGTATTATTAGTTCACGGTGGCCCTTGGGCGAGGGACGAATTTGCCTTTAATTCTTTAGCTCAATGGCTAACAAATCGAGGGTATAGCGTACTGCAAGTTAACTTTCGCGCTTCAACAGGTTTTGGTAAAACGTTTTTAAATGCAGGGAACAAAGAGTGGGCAGGTGCTATGCACAATGACCTAATTGATGCAAAAGAATGGGCGGTAGCACAAGGTATTACCACGGATGACCAAGTCGCCATAATGGGGGGAAGTTACGGTGGCTACGCTACTCTAACCGGACTCACCTTTACCCCAGAAGCGTTTGCCTGTGGAGTCGATATTGTAGGGCCTTCAAACTTAGTAACGTTACTCGATTCAATTCCCCCTTACTGGGAGAGCTTTCGTCAGCAATTCTACGAGTCGGTGGGCAACCCTACTACCGAAGAAGGTTTAGCGCTGCTTAAAGCCCGCTCGCCCATCACCCATGTGGACAAAATAGTTAAGCCGTTACTTATTGGCCAAGGAGCGAATGACCCTAGGGTAAAGCAAGCTGAGTCTGACCAAATCGTTGACGCAATGAAAAGCCGCGATATTCCCGTGACTTACGTGCTATACCCCGACGAAGGCCACGGTTTTAACAAACCTGAAAATAACCTTTCATTTTTTGCCGTTGCCGAAGCATTTCTAGGCTCGTGTTTAGGAGGACGAATAGAGCCCATAGGTGATGATTTCAGTGACTCTAGCATAGAGATAATTCATGGGGGTGAATTTATCCCAGGATTAGATGAGCATATGGCCACACTAGGAAATAACTAAATTATTTAGTTAACCCATAAAAAAACCCGCTATAAAAGCGGGTTTTTATCAGTACTAAGCAAACTTACCAACCGGTAATTTCGCGAAGACCTTGACCAATTTCAGCCAATGAACGAACAGTCTTAACGCCTGCATCTTCAAGTGCTTTAAATTTATCGTCTGCAGTACCTTTACCACCAGAGATAATCGCACCAGCATGACCCATGCGCTTACCAGCAGGCGCAGTTACACCAGCAATGTAAGAAACAACAGGTTTAGTGATGTTAGCTTTGATAAATGCAGCAGCTTCTTCTTCAGCCGTTCCACCGATTTCACCAATCATAACGATTGCTTCAGTCTTAGGATCGTCTTGGAACATCTGTAGAATGTCGATGAAGTTAGAACCAGGGATAGGATCACCACCGATACCAACACAGGTAGATTGACCGAAACCTTCGTCAGTTGTTTGCTTAACGGCTTCATAAGTCAAGGTACCAGAGCGAGAAACGATACCGACTTTACCTGGCTTGTGAATGTGACCTGGCATGATACCAATTTTACATTCACCTGGCGTGATAACACCTGGGCAGTTAGGACCGATCATACGTACGCCTTTACGGTTTACGTATTCTTTAACGTAAAGCATATCTAGCGTAGGAATACCTTCAGTGATACAAACGATCAACTCAATACCTGCATCAGCAGCTTCAACGATAGAGTCTTTACAGAAAGGCGCTGGAACATAGATAACTGTTGCAGTTGCACCAGTTTCTTCAACCGCTTCACGTACTGTATTGAAAACAGGCAAACCTAGGTGAGTAGTGCCGCCTTTACCAGGAGTAACACCACCAACCATTTGCGTACCGTACTCGATAGCTTGTTCTGAGTGGAAAGTACCTTGTCCACCAGTGAAACCTTGACAGATTACCTTGGTGTTTTTGTCGATTAGTACGCTCATGCAGCACCTCCGGCAGCTTTAACAACTTGTTTTGCAGCATCCGTTAAACTAGAAGCAGCGATGATATCTAAACCTGAGTTAGCCAATACTTCACGGCCAAGCTCTGCGTTGGTACCTTCTAAACGTACAACAACAGGGATAGTTACACCGACTTCTTTAACCGCTCCGATAATACCTTCAGCGATCATGTCACAACGTACGATACCACCAAAAATGTTTACCAATACAGCGGCAACATTTGAGTCAGATAGGATAATTTTGAATGCTTCAGCAACACGCTCTTTAGTTGCACCGCCACCAACGTCTAGGAAGTTAGCGGGTGAACCACCGTGCAAGTTAACGATATCCATAGTACCCATTGCTAGGCCTGCACCGTTAACCATGCAACCGATGTTACCATCAAGTGCTACGTAGTTAAGCTCCCACTTAGCCGCTTGTGCTTCACGTGCATCTTCCTGTGAAGGATCGTGCATTTCTTGAAGCTTAGGTTGACGGTAGGCAGCGTTGCTGTCCATGGCAACTTTAGCGTCAAGACAATGAAGGTTACCGTCATCTTTAATAACAAGCGGGTTAACTTCGATAAGTGCAATGTCTTTTTCTTCGAACAATTTCGCCAAACCCATGAAGATTTGAGTGAATTGTTTGATTTGAACGCCTTTAAGGCCAAGCTTGAACGCGATTTCACGTGCTTGGTAAGGTTGAGCACCTACTAGAGGGTCGATCTCAGCCTTAAGAATTTTTTCAGGTGTCTCTTCTGCAACTGTTTCAATTTCAACACCACCTTCGGTAGATGCCATGAAAACAACGCGACGAGAAGCACGATCAACAACTGCACCTAGGTACAATTCTTGAGCAATATCTGTACAGCTTTCAACCAAGATTTTGCTTACTGGTTGCCCAGCTTCATCTGTCTGATAAGTCACTAAGTTTTGACCAAGCCATTTTTGTGCAAATGCCTTGATCTCATCTTTGTTCTTAACAAGCTTAACACCGCCTGCTTTACCGCGACCACCAGCGTGAACCTGACATTTCACAACCCATTCAGTACCGCCAATACGATCTGCTGCTTCAACTGCAGCCTGCGGAGTTTCCGCAGCATATCCTTCAGATACAGGTAAACCGTATTCAGCGAATAATTGTTTACCCTGATATTCATGCAAATTCATGGTTTTCTATCCGTTTTGTTTAAGAAAAAAGCCGCGCTTGGCAGCTTGATTTTGTTAGCCGATATTATAGAAACAACAACGGCAAGAAACGGGCAAATCAATGACTTACCCGCTTAGATCCGATTAAACATCCAGTAGCAGACGCGTTGGATCTTCTAGCATTTCTTTGATCGTTACCAAGAAACCAACCGACTCTTTACCGTCGATGATTCTATGATCATAAGAAAGTGCTAAATACATCATAGGCAAAATTTCCACTTTGCCATTAACCGCCATAGGACGATCTTGGATTTTATGCATTCCCAAGATAGCACTCTGTGGTGGGTTGATAATAGGCGTTGAAAGCAATGAACCAAATACACCACCGTTAGTGATGGTGAAGTTACCGCCTTGCATGTCAGCCATTGACAATTTACCGTCACGGCCTTTAAGTGCAAGCTCTTTAATGCCGCCTTCAATGCCAGCCATTCCCAACGTATCGCAATCACGCAATACAGGGGTAACAAGACCACGAGGAGTAGAAACCGCAATCGATACATCGAAGTAGTTGTGGTAACAAATATCATCACCATCAAGTGACGCATTCACTTCAGGGAAACGTTTAAGCGCTTCGGTTACTGCTTTGACGTAGAAAGACATGAAACCTAGACGAATACCGTGACGCTTTTCGAACGACTCTTGATATTGCTTACGAAGATCCATGATTGGCTTCATGTTGACTTCGTTAAAGGTCGTGAGCATCGCCGTTGAGTTTTTCGCTTCAAGTAAGCGACTTGCGATGGTCTTACGCAAACGAGTCATAGGTACGCGTTTTTCAGAGCGTTCGCCAGCTAATGAAGGCGCAGCAGGCGCTTCTTTTGCTGGTGCGGCGGCTTTACTTGGCGCAGAAAGAGACTTTTCGACGTCTTCTTTAGTAATGCGACCACCTTTACCTGTGCCTTTAATGTTGGCTGCATCAATGCCTTTTTCAGCAAGTAAACGACGTACAGAAGGGCTAAGCGCATCGTTCTCTGCGTCGCTGCTATCATCATCACCGCTTGCTTTTGCAGGTGCATCTGATTTAGCAGGCGCAGCTCCGGCTGAGAAGTTTGCAATAACTTGCTCACCCATTACCGTTTCACCTTCTTGAGCAAGAATTTCGCTCAAAGTGCCATCGGCGGGCGCAACCACTTCTAGCACCACTTTATCGGTTTCAATATCAACCAAGTTTTGATCACGCGAAACGGCGTCGCCTGGTTGAACATGCCATGTTGCTACGGTTGCATCTGCCACTGATTCGGGCAGCACAGGTACTTTAATCTCCACTGACTCACCTTTATTACTGGATGTTTTCTCTGTAGCCGGTGCACTTTGCTCTTGCGCTTTTTGTGCACCCGCCCCTTCTTCAAATTTAGCAATCACTTGCTCACCTAATACGGTCGCACCTTCTTCATCCAGAATGTCGCTTAATACGCCATCTGCTGGAGCAACCACTTCAAGTACCACTTTATCGGTTTCAATATCGACCAAGTTTTGATCGCGAGTCACCTGTTCGCCAACCTTCACATGCCACGTGGCAATTGATGCATCGGCCACAGATTCTGGCAATACCGGTACTTTAATATCTATTGACATACTGGATCCTTATTTAATTGTTAATGCATCATCAACCAAGTCTTTTTGCTGTTGGTTGTGAACAGAGATATATCCTACAGCAGGTGATGCAGATGCACTGCGTCCCGCATAGCTTAGCTTGGCGCCGTCTGGAATAGCAGACCAGAAGTGGTGCTGGCTACAATACCAAGCTCCTTGGTTTTGTGGCTCTTCTTGACACCAAACCCAATCCGTCACGTGTTTGAACTTGTTAACGATAGGTTCTATTTCAGCATGTGGGAACGGGTATAATTGCTCAATACGAATAATGGCAACATCTTCCTGCTCGCTCTTACGACGTTGATCAAGCAAGTCATAATACACTTTGCCTGAACACATCACGACGCGCTTAACCTTAGCTGCATCCATTTCATCGATTTCATCAATCACGTTTTGGAATACGCCACTTGATAGTTCCTCAAGTGAAGAAACCGCCAACGGATGACGTAACAGTGATTTAGGTGACATGACAATCAAAGGCTTACGCATTGGACGTATCGCTTGACGACGAAGCATATTGAATACTTGCGCTGGTGTTGATGGTACACATACTTGCCAGTTGTGATCGGCACACATTTGCAAGAAACGCTCTAAACGTGCTGAACTATGTTCAGGACCTTGCCCTTCATAACCGTGTGGTAACAACATGGTTAAGCCGCATAAACGGCCCCATTTTGCTTCACCTGAGCTAAGGAATTGGTCGATTACTACTTGAGCACCGTTTGCGAAGTCACCAAACTGTGCTTCCCAAATGGTCAATGTACCCGGCTCAGCCGTGGCGTAGCCAAATTCAAATGCAAGTACTGCCGCTTCTGACAACACAGAATCATAGATTTCCATCGTGCCTTGGTTTTCGTGTAGATGCGCTAACGGCATATACGCTTCACCACTATTTTGCCCATGCAAAACAGCATGACGATGGAAGAAAGTACCACGACCTGAATCTTGACCCGTCATACGGATATTAGAGCCAGCATCAACAATAGATGCATAGGCTAAGTTCTCAGCCATCCCCCAATCAAGCGGTTTCTCACCTGCCACCATTGCCCGGCGATCTTGATAAAGCTTAGCAACGCGAGATTGCAATTTATGCTCTTCAGGGAAGGTGCACAGCTTTTCGCCTAAGTCTTTCAGTTTTTCGACGCTGATTTGCCCTTCATATGGCGCAGTCCAGTCGTGACCTAGGTAAGGTGTCCAATCCACTGAATGCTCAGTCATTGGACGCCACTCTTCTACAACGCAAGCACCGTGATCGAGTGCAGCGCGATAGTCAGAAACCAATTTGTCTATTTCATGAGATTCAATGGAGCCTTCTGCTAACAATTGGTCTGCGTATAATTGACGCGGCACAGGATGCTTTTTGATCTTTTTGTACATCAATGGCTGAGTCGCACTTGGCTCATCAGCTTCATTGTGGCCGTGACGACGATAACAAACTAGGTCAATTACCACATCACGTTTAAATTTGTTGCGATAATCAAGCGCCAGTTTAGTAACAAACATAACCGCTTCTGGGTCATCTGAGTTCACATGGAAGATGGGCGCTTGGACCATTTTCGCTATATCAGTACAGTACTGAGTTGAGCGAGTATCTTCGGTATTTGACGTGGTGAAACCCACTTGGTTGTTGATAACGATACGCACCGTACCGCCAACTTTGAAGCCGCGAGTTTGAGACATGTTGAATGTCTCTTGCACCACACCTTGGCCTGCAATAGCTGAGTCACCATGAATTGTGATAGGCAATACGACCGAACCATCGTCGCAATTTCTGCGATCAAGACGTGCACGTACTGAACCGATAACAACAGGATTAACAATTTCGAGGTGCGAAGGGTTAAAGGCTAACGCTAAATGTACGTTACCACCTGGGGTAGCAAAATCAGACGAATAACCCGCATGATATTTTACATCGCCAGCACCTAAAGTGTTGTCGTGCTTACCAGAGAATTCATCAAATAAAACAGACGGGTTTTTACCCAGTACGTTTACCAGAACGTTGATACGCCCCCGGTGAGCCATACCGACAACCACTTCTTTCGTTCCACACTCACCGGCATGACTAATCAAGCCTTTAAGCATAGGAACAAGGGCATCGCCACCTTCTAGAGAGAAGCGTTTGGCCCCTGGGAATTTTGCTCCTAGGTATTTCTCCATACCATCGGCAGAAATCAGACCTTTAAGTATCGATACCTTTTCATCACGCGGTATTTCGGGCTTCGCCTGCACAGACTCGATTCGGTCTTGCAACCAACGCTTTTGTTCTGTGTCAGTGATGTGCATGTACTCTGTGCCGATTGAGCCGCAGTAAGTACGATTAAGTGATTTGAATAAATCACCTAACTTCATGCTGTCTTGGCCTATGGCGTAAGAACCAACATTAAATACTGTGTCGAAATCTTGTTCTGACAACGAGTGATGAGACAATTCTAGATCGCGTACTCTGGGTTGTTTCCAAAGTTCGAGAGGATCAAGATTGGCGTGTTGGTGACCGCGGAAACGATAAGCATTAATAAGCTGTAAAACTTTTACCTGCTTTTCATCGCTTGCATTAGAAGTACCACTGGATACGTTTCCTGCTCGAGCAACAGGACCTAATGCAGCTAGTGCTCGAAATTGGTTTCGAATTTCACTGTGCTTAGTTTCAAGCTCAGCGCCTTCCACCTTGGGTAATTTGTCGAAAATAGCACGCCATTCATCAGATACGCTTTTCGCGTCTTCAAGATATGCTTCGTATAGTTCTTCTACATAAGCAGCGTTGCCACCAGCCATGTGAGAAGAATCCCACCATGCTTTCATCACGCTTTGTTGCATTGTTGTCCCTTGAATTTTTTTAAGACTCACAATTATATGTGCTACTGCACACGACTTTTTAAAGGTTTGCGGATGCTTACCTTAAACTACGGTTTGTAAACTAAAAAAATAGCCACCCTGTTCGGGATGGCTATTTAGACATTATCATTCTGTAGCGTTAACTTACAGAATTAAAAACTAAACAGCCCGCTGCAATAGCATGGACTTGATATGTCCGATTGCTTTAGTGGGGTTAAGTCCTTTAGGACATACGCTAACGCAGTTCATGATCCCGTGACAACGAAATACACTAAACGCATCGTCAAGATCACCTAAACGTTGCTCTGTTGCGGTATCACGGCTATCAGCCAAGAAGCGATATGCATGTAGCAAACCCGCTGGGCCGATAAATTTATCAGGGTTCCACCAGAACGATGGGCAAGACGTTGAACAACAAGCACATAAAATACACTCGTATAAACCATCTAGCTTTTCACGCTCTTCAGGTGATTGTAAAAACTCACGAGCAGGCGGCTGATTGTTGTCATTGATCAAGAAAGGTTTAATTTTCTCATATTGCGTGTAGAACTGTGTCATATCGACCACTAAATCACGCACTACAGGCAAGCCAGGTAATGGACGAATGACGATTTTTTTGTTGCCAAGGGCAGACAAAGGCGTAATGCACGCCAAACCATTTTTACCGTTCATATTAACCCCGTCAGAACCACACACACCTTCACGGCATGAGCGACGGAATGACAAGGTAGGATCTTGTTCTTTCAACGCGATAAGTGCATCAAGCACCATCATGTCTTGGCCTTCTTCAACCTCTAGCTTGTAGTCTTGCATACGAGGAGCATTGTCTACATCTGGGTTATAGCGATAAACAGAAAATGTTAATTGCATATCGTCAACTCCTCTTAGTAAGTTCTAGCTTTCGGCGGGAAAGCTTCACGTAGTTTAGGTGTCATGTTTACATCACGTTTCAACATTTTGTCGCCTTCAGGCAAGTAAATAGAGTGACATAACCAGTTATCATCATCGCGGTCAGGGAAATCGAAACGGCTGTGAGCACCACGGCTCTCAGTGCGGAAGTTAGCCGCTACTGCTGTGCTGTAAGCTGTTTCCATCAGATTGTCTAATTCTAGACACTCAATACGCGCGGTGTTGAAATCGCTGCTCTTATCGTCCAAACGTGCTGACTTAAGACGCTCACGAATTTCACCAAGCTCTTTAAGACCTTCAGCCATCGCATCACCTTCACGGAATACCGAGAAATTAAGCTGCATGCATTTTTGTAGGTCTTTCTTAATTTGTACTGGATCTTCACCTTTACCCGCTTCTGAATTTTCCCAGCGGTTAAACCGTGACATAGCGGCATCAATGTCATCATTTGACGCTTCACGAGCGTCAATGCCATCAATCGCTTCACCAAGGTGTAGACCAGTTGCGCGGCCAAATACCACCAAATCAAGCAATGAGTTACCACCTAAACGGTTAGCACCATGTACAGACACACAAGCAATTTCGCCACAAGCAAATAAGCCTTTAATGGGCTTTTCATTACCTTGTGCGTCAATGCTTAACGCTTGACCGTTCACGTTGGTTGGAATACCGCCCATCATGTAATGACAGGTAGGAATAACTGGAATAGGTTCTTTTACAGGATCAACGTGGGCAAATGTACGTGAAAGCTCAAGAATACCAGGTAAGCGTGACTCAAGTACGTCTTTACCTAAGTGATCGAGTTTTAACTTAAGGTGCGTACCCCAAGGGCCTTCACAGCCACGGCCTTCGCGTATTTCAGTCATCATCGAGCGGGCAACAACGTCACGTCCTGCCAAATCTTTCGCATTCGGTGCATAACGCTCCATAAAGCGTTCGCCGTCTTTATTAAGCAGATAACCACCTTCACCACGACAACCTTCGGTCACCAATGTACCTGCACCAGCAATCCCCGTTGGGTGGAACTGCCACATTTCCATGTCTTGCATAGGAACGCCAGCACGGATTGCCATACCAACGCCGTCACCAGTATTGATGTGAGCATTCGTGGTAGATGCGAAAATACGACCTGCTCCGCCTGTTGCTAAAACAACTGCTTTAGATTTGAAGAAAACGACTTCACCGCTTTCAATATCAATAGCGGTACAACCAACGACGTCACCGTCTTGGTTTTTAACTAAATCAAGTGCATACCATTCACTGAAAACCTTGGTTTTATTTTTTACGTTCTGTTGATACAACAAATGTAAAAGCGCGTGGCCAGTACGGTCAGCCGCAGCAGCGGTACGAGCGCCTTGCTCACCACCAAAGTTTTGTGATTGACCGCCAAAAGGGCGTTGGTAGATTTTACCATTTTCAAAACGAGAGAATGGTAAGCCCATGTTCTCCATCTCAATAATGGCTTCAGGACCTGTTTTACACATGTACTCAATGGCGTCTTGGTCGCCAATATAGTCTGACCCTTTAACGGTGTCATACATGTGCCATTCCCAGTTATCTTCATGGGAGTTACCCAGTGCTACCGTAATACCACCTTGAGCAGATACTGTGTGTGAGCGCGTTGGGAAAACTTTAGACAATAACGCACAAGATTTACCTGACTCAGAAATTTGCAATGCTGCACGCATGCCAGCACCGCCAGCACCAATAACGACTGCATCAAACTCGTGAACTGGAATACTCATTTATAGACCCCACAAAACAAACAAACCTACAGCAACGTATACGAACGCTACTAGGTTAATAAAAAATTGTACAACAGCACGAAGGCCTGTTGATTTAACGTAATCAGTTAGCACTTGCCAAAAACCGATTCTAATATGCAACATGACAGATACTAACGCTGCAAACGTGAAGACCTTCATGCCTAATGAAGAAAATAAGCCACGCCAGATTTCGTAGGTCACAGTTTCAGTGCTAAGGAAAAACCACGCCATGTATAAACTAAACACGGTCATAATGATCGCGGTGGCACGCACGGTTACGTAATCTTGAACACCATCGCGTTTAAAATTCGCTTGGTTAGTTAGCATAATAAAACTCCTACAACGACAGTCAGTACGATCCACAAGCCGATAACGATTTTTGCGCTGTTGTTTCCTGACTCAAGTTCTTCCCAGTAGCCCATATCCATCACAAGATGACGAAGACCGCCAAGAATGTGATAAGTCAGTGCTGAAATAGTACCGATAGCGATTATTTTACCGATAACGCCTGACATTTGCTCTTGCACGAAGGCGAAGCCATCAGGAGAAGATACAGATTCCGCCCAGGCCCAGATCACAAACAGTAACGCAAAAAACATTGCGACGCCGGTAATGCGATGAAGGATAGAAGTTATAGCTGCAGGGGGAAAACTGATTGTGTTTAATTGTAAATTAACTGGTCTCTGCTTTTTCACGTTTTGATGCCTGTTTTACCCGTAGGTTGTCTAGTCATTGTTTGGTAATGTGTTGCACTTTACCAATCGCTTAAAGATACATGTGTCCTACCGCCTAGATTGTTAGCATTTTGTAAACAAATTGTTGATTTAATTATTCATGTTAACAAGCGCTCGACGACAAGCAGGAGTATATCCAGCGACGCCAACAAATACAATTGTTGTTCGTTATTAACGGGTTATAATCAAGCATAAATTTTATCCATAATATTGGTGAATAATCAGGGTAGAATGGATGTGAATAATTATTAAGCAAAAATGGTTTTAAATTGACTTATGGCGTGAACCTGAGTACAAATAGCGCCAATTTTTCCCGATAATCATCATAAAATGCGGTTTATCGCAAACAGAACATTTCTGAGGAGAGCAATACATGGCAGACAATAAAGCCACTTTGAAAGCAGGTGATGTAGAGGTCGAACTACCGATTCTATCTGGTACTGCAGGGCATGATGTAATCGATGTACGTACGTTGGGTGCCAGCGGTTATTTCACTTTCGATCCGGGCTTTATGGCGACAGGTTCTTGTGAGTCGTCAATTACATACATTGACGGAGCAAAAGGTATTTTGTTGCACCGCGGATACTCAATCGAAGATTTGGCCCGCGACGCTGATTACATCGAAGTATGCTACATGTTGCTTCATGATAAGACACCGACTACCGAAGAATATCTTGATTTTAAAGACACCATTACGCGTCATACTTTGGTTCACGATCAAGTAAATAACTTCTTCCGCGGCTTCCGCCGTGATGCGCATCCAATGGCGATGTTATGCGGAACTGTAGGTGCAATGGCATCTTTCTACCATGATGATTTAGATATTTCAGACGCGGATCAACGACTACGCAGTGCCTATCGTTTAGTAGCGAAGATGCCTACATTGGTAGCTATGTGTTACAAGTACAATATTGGTCAACCATTTGTATATCCACGTAATGACCTGTCGTACGCAGAAAACTTCTTAAACATGATGTTCTCAGTACCTGCTGAAGATTATAAAATCAGCCCAGTAGTGGCTCGCGCAGTTGACAGAATTTTCACGCTGCACGCGGACCATGAACAAAACGCGTCAACGTCTACCGTACGTTTAGCGGGTTCATCTGGCGCTAACCCTTATGCGTGTATCGCAGCGGGTGTTGCCTCTCTTTGGGGACCTGCACACGGCGGCGCTAACGAAGCATGTTTGAATATGCTTCAGGAGATTGGTTCAGTGGACCGTATCCCTGAATTTATCGAGCGCGCGAAAGACAAAAATGACCCCTTCCGCTTGATGGGCTTCGGTCATCGTGTTTACAAAAACTTTGACCCTCGCGCTACCGTTATGCGTGAAAGCTGCCATGAAGTATTAGACGAATTGAACATTGACGATCCTTTGTTGAATGTGGCTATGGAACTAGAGCGTATCGCCCTTAGTGACCCGTACTTCGCTGAGAAAAAATTATTCCCTAACGTAGATTTCTACTCGGGTATCATTCTTAAGGCAATCGGCATTCCGACCAATATGTTCACCTGTATTTTTGCATTAGCAAGAACAGTAGGTTGGGTATCTCATTGGCATGAAATGTTAAGCCAACCAGGACAAAAAATCGGCCGTCCTCGTCAGCTTTACACCGGTGAAGCGCAACGTAAATACAATAAAATTGACAAATAATTAGCAATTTTAGAAACAAAAATAGCGCCAATTGGCGCTATTTTTTTATCTCGAAAGAGTAAAAGTGAGATAACGCACAAGTCGTTACCTCACTTTTTTAATTCTTTTTAAGTATTTCTAATAACTCTTTAGTTTTAGCCTGCATAAGTTGTATGTCACCTTGTGACTCTACGTTTAACCTTACAACCGGTTCAGTATTAGACTTACGTAAGTTGAAACGCCAGTTTTCAAACTCTAAACCAATGCCGTCAGTGTAATCGACGACAGTTGCTTGCTCTTCGTATGTCTGCAAAATGTTAGCAATTGCCGCATCAGGATCCTTCAATATAGAGTTAATTTCTCCTGATGAAGGAAAAGCAGCAATACGTTGAGCGACCATCTCGGAAAGAGGTTTATTCTGCAAGCAAAGTAATTCAGCGACTAGCAACCAAGGGATCATGCCCGAGTCACAGTAAGCAAAATCGCGGAAGTAGTGATGAGCGCTCATTTCACCGCCATAAACGGCATCGTCTGCACGCATGCGTTCTTTGATAAACGCATGCCCCGTTTTGCTTTTAATTGGCACACCACCGGCCGATTTAACAATATCCTCTGTGTTCCAATAAACCCGCGGATCATAAATAATTTTGGCACCGGGATCTTTTTCCAAGAAGGCTTGAGCAAGCAAACCGACTATGTAGTAGCCCTCAACAAAATCACCTTTTTCATCAAACAAGAAACAACGGTCAAAGTCGCCATCCCAGGCTATTCCCATATTCGCTTGTTGCTGAATAACGGCATTAGCGGTATCGGCTCGACTTTCAGGTAGCAGAGGATTAGGGATCCCATTTGGAAATTGACCGTCAGGTTCGTGATGGATCTTAACAAATTCAATGGGTACACCCTTTTCTACAAAGGCCGCTTCAATAGCATCAAGCGCCTTTCCTGCGGCGCCATTTCCAGCGTTAACCACCAATTTTAATGGGGTGAAGTTGTCGCTATTAACGTAGCTTTGCATATGTTCAACATAAGCATCCATGATAGAGACAAGCTGATATTGACCACTGGCTTGTAACTTTTCAGTCGCTATACTGCATTTACCCTGAATAAAATCATCATTCGTAACAATTTGCGTTGAGTATTGTTTAAGCCCTGCTTCGACGTCACTATCCTCGTAGCTTTCAGCCAACGCTTGCACCGCAAATAAGCCGGTGTCACCGCTAACGGGACGAGAACCTTCTTTAACCAACTTCATACCATTGTAATCAATTGGATTGTGACTTGCGGTCACTTCAATACCACCATCAACACCTAAATGCTTGGTCGCAAAATAAATTTCTTCGGTTCCTGTCATGCCTAAATCACTGACGCTAGCTCCACCGTCAATAAGGCCTGCTGACAATGCGAGCTTGAGCGGTTCAGAGGTTAGGCGAACATCTCCACCGACAACCACAGTTTTTGCACTAAAATGCTCTGCGAATGCGCGCCCTATTCGATAGGCTACGGCTTCATCTAACTGTTCGATAAGCTTGCCGCGTATATCGTAAGCTTTAAAACAGGTAATTTTCATTGATAACTCCTAGTCAATTCTGTTTGCAAATTAGGATTCGACGCGACCATAGCGGTCAGAAAAACGCACAATATCGTCTTCGCCTAAATACGTACCTGACTGCACTTCGATAAGCTCCAATGGAATTTTTCCTGGGTTTTCCAAGGCGTGAATAACGCCGACCGGAATATAAGTCGACTGGTTTTCACATAACAATAAGGTTTCTTCGCCATTAGTCACTTTAGCGGTACCCGCTACGACAATCCAATGCTCGGCTCTATGGTGGTGCATTTGCACAGAAAGCTTCTCTCCTGGCTTCACTGTGATGCGCTTCACCTGAAAACGCTCACCGTTATCAATCGAGTCATAGCTCCCCCAAGGGCGGAACACTTCACGATGAAATTCAAACTCTGGGCGTTTCTCGGCTTTGAGCTTATTAACCACATTTTTGATGTTCTGTACTTTATCTTTATGTGCGACTAGAACAGCGTCTTTGGTTTCTACCACTACCACATCATCCAAGCCTACAACGGAAATCAGGCGCTGCTCGGCATTGATATAACTATTATGCACGTCATCTAAAATGGCATCGCCGATAATCACATTCTGATTTTCGTCTTTTTCTTTTGCCGTTTCCCAAAGCGACGACCAACTGCCTACATCACTCCACCCTGCATCTAAAGGAACAACGGCAGCGGCATTGGTTTTCTCCATAACGGCATAATCGATAGAATCATCGGGGCACGTAGCAAAAATATCACCATCTACTCGCACGAATTCTAAATCTGGCGCTTCTGTGGCGATGGCGCGCTTACAAATGTCCAACATGTCAGGCGCGTATTTTTCCAGTTCTTCTAAATAGCGGCTCGCTTTAAACAAAAACATGCCGCTATTCCAAAAATAACTACCTGAATCAACGTATTGTTTCGCGGTCGCTAAATCAGGTTTTTCAACAAATTCTGCCACGTCGAAGCCGACTTCAGCTTCTGGCACCTTATCACCGCTGCGGATATAGCCGTAACCCGTGTGTGCGCTATCAGGTACGATACCGAATGTGACAAGCTTACCCTGCTCTGCCAATACTTCAGCTTGAGCAATTGCCTTATGAAAGGCTTTATTATCATTGATCAGGTGATCAGCAGCCAACACAAGTAAGGTTGGATCATCACCATTTAAAGACGCATGCAAAGCGGCAAGTGCAATAGCAGGCGCGGTATTACGGCCCATTGGCTCTAATAGAATACCGCCATGTTGTATATCTTGCTGACGTAGCTGTTCAGCGACAAGAAAGCGATGTGAATCGTTACAGATAACAATTGGCTTTTCAGCTTGCGTGCCCTCCAGACGTGCAACAGTATCTTGTAGCATGGTCAAGTTCGACGTTAAGCGTAAGAACTGCTTAGGCAATGCCGCTCGAGATTTAGGCCATAAACGGCTTCCGCTACCACCGGCTAAAACAACTGGTTTCATTTCACTTTCCTTTATTATTTCTGAATCTTGGACGACTTAATTTTTCGTGGGCAAATAGTATTAAAAGCACCATACTTATTCAATCACTGTGCCATTTAATTCAATCAATGTGCCATTTTTATTACGCTTAACAAATAAAATGTGACTTTGTTATTTAAATTCCCCCACTTTTTACAAAAATAGGAAAAGAACAATGGTAAAAAACTCGATACTGGAGGTTGCAAACAAGCTTCTGTGCCCTGATATACTTCCCGTTTAAACTTAGATGCGGTTACCCTTATATTATGAGTCAATTTTCACAGCGTTTCGGCGGTACACAAAGGTTATATGGTGTAAACGAAACACAAATACTCCAAAACTCACATGTGTGTGTAGTAGGTATCGGTGGCGTTGGCTCTTGGGTAGCAGAAGCACTAGCAAGAAGTGCGATTGGTCATATCACCCTAATTGATTTAGACGATATTTGCGTTACCAATACCAACAGGCAAATTCATGCACTGCAAAACACAATAGGTGAAGCAAAAGTCGATGCGATGCGCGAGCGAATTTTGCAAATCAATCCCGAGTGTAAAGTAGATGTCATCGAGGACTTTGTCACCCCAGACAATGCTAAAGATCTGCTGAATAAAAGTATGAGCTATGTGGTCGAAGCAACAGATAGCGTTAAAGCCAAAGCCGCAATGGTGGCCCATTGCAAACGTAATAAAATTCCGGTCATTACTATCGGTGGCGCCGGCGGTCAGATCGACCCGACACAGATTGCAGTGGCGGATTTAGCCAAAACAATTCAAGACCCGTTGGCTGCCAAACTGCGCTATATTTTGCGCAAAGAATACGGTTTTACCACCAATTCAAAGCGCCGCTTTGCAATAGAATGTGTCTTTTCTACTGAGCAATTGCGTTACCCTCAAGATGATGGCTCCGTATGCCAAACGAAAAACTTAGCCGATGGCAGTGTAAAACTTGACTGCAATAACGGATTTGGTGCATCTGTCGCCGTTACAGCTACGTTCGGTTTCGTGGCGGCCGCACGGGTTATGCACAAAATAATAGAGCGAGCAAAGAATCAATCTGCCTCATAAATGCCACCTCAGCTACTACCCACCTCGGCTAGCTAGGCATAATCAGTGACGTGACGAATAGTGTTTATAATCTAGATAGAGACAGACCAGCAACCAAATAGAGATGATTGCTAACAGAAACATCGTATTTTCTGCCAGTTGTAACACCTGTTCACTTAAAGTCGATGTGGCAAAAATTAACAGCAAGTAATAGGGTAAATTCAGTAGGCCGGCAAACCAAACGACCGTAAAGGAGCGGTTTTGCTCGCCTTGTTTGAACATATAAAACGCCAGTGAATTAATGTGGATCATGGCAATGAGTAGATACTTAAGTGAGTATGACTTGGCAGAACTGTTTTGCTGTTCCCCGCCTTGCTTGCTCATGCTTCGCGTTTCATCTTTCACCTCATGCTCAGCTCCATATTTCACCTTTTGTTCATCAGTGGCATTTTTCTTTTGCGCAAAGCGCTGACCAAGAAAATAGTTAATCACCGAACCAAGAGTTGCGCCCAACACCATACACAGTGTCAAATATAGAATGTCTGACCACTCAGGTTTAGCTAACACCACAAGCAAAACAGCGAAGAATTGACCTGGGAAATAGAACCCCACATACACTATCGATTCAGCCAGAATAATGATTAAAATCAACGCGAAGATGTGCCCTTCAAATGCCATTTTTAGTTGTTCAAGCATGGCCATGCCGGCAGGTATAATGTCTAACGTGATAAGCAAAGACATGATGCCAATCGATAGGATTGCAGAAAGAGGCAGTAACGAGTGATAGCGCATAGGGTCAAAATTCAAAAATAGGATACATAATTTACGCTAAAGCACAGATTTGAGATCAATCTAAGTTGTTTTTAGCGCCAACTCTCCCTAGCATAGGCTTATTCTTTCGATAAAATAGAAATCTAATGTATCGTGCGAAAACAACCATTGAACAATGGCGTATTTTACAAGCAGTTGTCGATTTTGGTGGCTATGCCCACGCCGCGAGTCACTTAAATAAAAGTCAGTCATCTTTAAATCACGCCGTCGCCAAGCTGCAAGACCAACTTGACGTAAAGCTACTGGAAGTTAAAGGGCGAAAAGCATTTCTAACAGAAGCCGGAGAGGTCATGCTACGTCGCTCTCGTCATCTCACTCAAAATGTGCGTGATTTAGAAGAATTAGCGGCCAATATTAATCAGGATTGGGAGCCTGAAATTACCATAGCAGTAGATTTAGCCTACCCTAAAAAATTGCTTTATCCCGCGCTGAAAACATTTTACCCAGAAAGCCGAGGTAGCCGCCTGCGCATTATAGAAACCGTATTAACCGGCACAGAAGAAGCGATAACCGAGGGCTGGGCTGACTTGGTCATTTCGCCAATGATGCCAAGAGGTTTTTTAGGCGAGCCAATCGCAGAATGTTCACTGCATCCTGTTTGTCATCCACAGCACGAACTAGCATCGCTCGAGGGGCCAGTTGATTTAAATGACTTGCAGCAACACCTGCAACTTGTCATTAAAGATACCTCTAAAACCCCCAACGAAAAGCAGGGCTGGTTAAAGTCAGAGCAACGATGGACTGTGAGCTCGTTTGAGACAGCGATTGATTTATTGCTCGAAAATATTGGTTTTTGCTGGCTTCCTGACTTTATTATCGCCCATCTGGTTGCTGAAAAATCATTACACCGTTTAGCCATTAAAGGCAGTAGCCTGCGCCCGTTGATATGCTATGTTGTTAAACCTAAGCCTGATTCCTGCGGCCCAGGTACCAATTTGTTATATCAAACACTTATTCAACAAAGCGCTTTTAATACCTCATTTCAAGAATAATAACGTCAAATTCGGAGACCGACATGCAAATGACCCAAGAAGAACTCACCCAACTGATGATCGATAGCGCACAGAACGCGATTGAGACAACAAAACAAGAATTTGGCGTAATATTAGATGAAACAGAGCAAAGCCTTTCCCTAGTGGACGATGTTATTTTAAGTTGGTTGGGAAAGTACGAATCCCAGGCATTAGAAGATAATGCCGTGTTCACCATTTGTAATATCTATGGAGCCTATGTAGGTGAACTGTTCCGTAACAAGGTAGGAGGTTTTTGGAAATACGATGAGTCTGACAAAAGTGCGCCTTATGTAGTGCTAGAGTATGCAGGAAGTACCTACGCGTTTGCGGGTATATGCTATCAGCGTCTGGTAAATGACAGCCAAATTAGTGTTAAAAACTACTTTGATCACGCGGTAGCCAATAACGTTCAATAACTCATTTTGGATACTGTTTGGGCCACACCATGCCCAAACAGCACCATGCCCAAACAGCACCATGCCCAAACAGCGTCACTTCATTAGACCTTTGCGTCCTGTGGCTCTTTTTTCGCCCAATCTCGAGTCATTAATCTAAGATGCAGATTCTTTTTTACCCAATAAAGATAAATACTATCCAACAGCAATGTTAACGCAACAAGCCAAGAAAACTCCCAATGCTGCTTAGACGCCATAGAAACGTGAAAAACAATATCCATTATCAGACTTAACATGACTAAAGGCGTAATCGCCCGAAATATAAGCCGAGCACGGGTGTTCCATAATTTAGCTCGAAAACTGATCATTAACACCACTAATAACGCTGGAAATGCGATCCCCAAGCTAAGGTAAAAATAATAATTGTCGGGATAAAAAAGTGCTAATAAGGCCCCGCTATCTTGACGAAACGTTAGGGAAGCAATAAATACCCAGAAAGGTCGACAAAGGAAAAACAAACACCATAAAAATGAATTGGCGGGCTTAATTCGCCCTGCTTCGTCATAATATTTTAACGGTAACAATAAACGCATAAGTGGAGGCTATTCGGCTTTCTAAAGCACCTTAGTAAAGTGGTGGCTGGCGATAATGAAGCCTGCACGTAAATAAAACTTATGGGCTAAAAATCGCTGCACGCCTGAATCAAGATGTATCTGAGCGCAATGCATATCCTTTGCGTAGTGTTCCAACCAATTCAGCATTTCAGCGCCAACTCCGTTGGAGCGCACATTTTCATCTGTGACTAAATCATCTACATAAAGATGCTTACCCCAAGCTAATTTGCTAGCTACCCAAAAGCCAGCGAGTCCACTGATTTTCCCTGCACACTCCCCTTTGAGTAATTGATATCCTTGGTGTTGTTGTCCCATAACCTGCTCAACAAATTGCGCCTCGGTTAAACCATGACGAAGCTGTTGCATTAACGGGTGACAAAGCGCTATTTGCGCTTTTGTATCCACAAGCGTTAATGAAAGCGATTGCGACATTTACGCGTCCTCGTTAGTAAAAGAGCCGCGCATATCTGCCAGCACATCATCAATATCAGAGAGCCCCTCTGTGGATAAGTAAACGCTGAGTTGGCTTTCAATGCTCTCTTGTTGGCTCGCTTTGGATATAAATTGCGTGTCGTCAAGGGCGTTTTGCACACGCTCGAACGATTCTAGCGCCAAAGATTCATCAATATTACGCAAACACACAACGAACTGGTCGTTACCCAAGCGCCCAATAATATCTTCTTCTCTGGTGACTTTGCGCAAACTAACTGAGGCAGCTTGCAATGCACGTTCTGCTGCTATGTGTCCGTACTTTGCAGTTATTCGCCTAATATGACTGATTTCAATTACGGCTAATGCATTTGTTCGACTAGTTTGGGCTTGGGGTAAACGTCGCATTAATGTAATGACCGCCCTTTCATTGAGCAAACCCGTTAAGGTGTCAGTGCTTACGCGTCTGATGTAGCGCTTAACCACAAAGAAGTAGACCCCAGCAAGCAATAAAATAAACGCTGCCGTTAACATGACGATAGAACGATATTTTTGCGACTCTTGCTCTAATAACTCATTCTCAAGAGAGGTAATTTGACCATGTAAATTTGCCACGCCCAATACTCTACCTGAGCGCTGCTGATCCAAGATTTGTTGATTGCTTAACTTGGCATACAACCTAAAGGTCTTCTCAGCCTTTTCAATATTTTTAGTGTAGAAGTAGGCTTGGCTCATCACCCAAAGATAATCCCGCTTAGCCAAAAAGCGCTTATGCTCCGAGTCGCTCATTTGTTCTTGTTGCGTTAAAAACGTGTTTACACAGGACGCATCATCATCGTAGATACATAACGCTATGGCATATAACTTGGCATTGCGATGGATAATAGTACTGCTGACTTTAGGCAGGTAGAAATGTAATTTAAGTAAGCTGTTGCGCAAATTTTCGTACTCTTCCAAGCGAAAATAGTATCGGCTCTCAGCGTAATGCAACCACGCATTGGTTAGCGGTGTATTTACCTCAACGTTTGCTTGTCGAAATATTTCAATATTTTGTTTTGCCGCCACAAAATCGCCACTGGCCATGTTTGCACTGACTGCGCTAATCAGTGTCGCCAATTGATTACTCGTGGTGTATACCTCAAGCCCCATGTAGTAAGACTTTAAGTATTGCTCGGCGGCCAACTCATTTTGGCCAATGCTGCCATATAGTAACCCGATGTTATTATGAATATGGGCAATCGCAGCAACATCACCGATTTCAACAAATCGCTCTAACAACGCATACAATTTGCCTAATTTAACCGATATATCAGTGGTATCTTGGTTACATACGGTAATTAAACCTAATTGTGCACTTAGATAAATATCTGAATAACGGTCTCGAGCTAGGTCTTGTGCTTCAGCGTAATACTCGCAACGTTTGGGGTTTTCTTGCACATCAAGAATAAAGCCCACCTGATATACCGCCCCTGCATACAAAGCACTTTCTTTATCAATACTATTGTCGTTAAGTAATGTATCAAGAATATCTTGGGCATGGTGATATTGCCCAACACAAATTAAAGAGTGTGATTTAATCAGGCTAAGACGATCTTTTTGCCCTTTGGCTAAATCGTGATTGGCGAGATAACGATCTAGCGCAGGTGTGATATCACTTTTGGGACAATCATAGGTTGCCGTTTGTCCTGCGATAATAAATCGCTCTACCTCTTCGTTATGATCAGCATAAGCGTATGACGCACACAGCCAAAACAAGACGTTTACCGTCAACAACGCTTTCACAACATCACCACACTCTTATACTAAAGAAGGAGATAAACCATAGTGCGTCAGAAAAATTTTATCCAGCACTAAATGACCCGATCTGCACACATATTGTGCAGTTGGACGATAAAATAGATCTAAATCAGGTTAAAACCCATTAATTGATTGAAAATCAATCAACTTGTTGCAATACCTCTGCATATGAAAAGAGCGCAGGAGCGCCGCCCGTATGCCAAAACAGCACATTACTGTCAGCACTGAAACGCCCTTTGCGTATCATATCAATCAATCCGCCCATTGCTCGTCCTGTATACACGGGATCGAGTAAAATGCCTTCAAGTTGCGCGCATAATGCTATGGCTTCTCGCTCTAATTCCCCGACAACGCCATATCCTGCACCTATGTAGTCATCTTTTAATTGAATCTCATCAATATCAGCTGGATAGCCCACCGCCAGTTTATACGCAGTGTCTTTTATTAAGGTATGTAACTGCGACTTATAGCTATCCTTACCCTGCTCGTCCTTATCAATATTAATGCCAATTATACGGCTGCTTACGTTGCACACCGCTTTACCTAACACTAAACCGCAGTGCGTCGCACCTGAGCTAGAAGCAAACACGATGTCGGAGAATTCAGCTGGCATTGCGGCATCTTTGCACTGCGCGTGTAACTCATAAAAGGCGTTGATGAAGCCCAGCGACCCAATCATATTAGAGCCGCCGTACGGCACCACATAAGGATTTCGCCCCTGTTCGCGTAAAGCTGCCACAATGTTAGGAATGTCTTCACCTTTTCGTTTATCTCCGCTCCAGTGGATATGCGCAGCAAAGAGCTGATCAAGTAGCAGATTGCCATTTGCAACGTTCGGTGCTTGACCGCCAAGTACTAAATGACATTCTAACCCCAGCATTGCCGCGGCTGCGGCGGTTTGACGGCAATGGTTCGATTGCGCAGCGCCAGCAGTAATAATACAGTCACTGTCCTTCGCTAACGCATCAGCCAACAAATATTCAAGTTTCCGCGTTTTATTGCCCCCTAAGGCCAAACCGGTTAAATCATCACGCTTAATATATATCTGCGGGCCACCTAAATGAGCAGATAAACGCGGTAACTTTTGGATGGGCGTTGGAAATACCCCCAATTGAATTTTATTAAAACGACTTAGTGGCATGGCTTTCTCGGTAAAAAAGGTGAAATGGCGATTACCAAGGTAAAACATCACCGTTGGCATGATAAAAAGAACCGCTATCGGCCAATGTCAGTTGCTCAATACGCTCAATGATACTGGCACTGGCGTCCGTGGCCGATACATTTCCACCATAATTGACCATTTCTGTTTGTACATAACCCGGGTGAAATAACCCCACTGTAATATCAGCCGGTTTAAGATCGTGAGCAAGGGAGACGCCTGCCATATTAAGCGCGGCTTTAGACATACGATAGCCGTAGTATCCGCCTGAGGTATTATCAGTCATTGAGCCCATTCTGCTGGTGATCAAGGCTACTTTACTGCCTGCAACAAGCTGTTCTTTGAGTAATTGAGTCACTAAAAGGGGACCCATCGCATTAACCAAAAATTGTTGCTCGATGGTGTTAGGCGAATAATCGTTTATGGATTCATTTGCCAACACCCCTGCGTTGTTAATCAGCAGGTCGATTTTCACTCCTTTGAGCCTTTCAAGGGCTAATGGCAGAGATTCAGGATTACCCACATCGACCTTGTCAATCACCTGAGCACCACTTGAGCTCAAATCATCTGAGGTATTTCTGCACAGTGCAAATACCTGATGCCCGTGGGCTAAATAATGTTTAACAAACTCAAGTCCGATCCCACGGTTTGCACCGGTAATAACCACATTGAACATAATTGCTCTCCTGTTTCTGACAAAGGCGAACAACCTATAGTGTTCGCTTTATTATTGAAGACTAGGGTCGGCCAAGATCCGTTTCAAGTCTTCTGGAGTATCAATCCCTGCAGGGGGAGTCTTACGGGCGATATCCACATGAATTTTTTCACCGTGCCACAACACCCTCAACTGCTCTAAGGATTCAATTTGCTCTAGTCCTGAGGGAGACATGTTCACATACTGCTTGATAAAACCAGCACGGTAAGCATAAATTCCCACGTGACGAAGATAATAATCGCCAATTTCGTCAATGATATCTTCGTCTAAAAACCGCGCTCTATCATAAGGTATAGTCGCCCGAGTGAAATACATTGCGTAGCCTTGCTTATCCAGAACGACTTTAACCGCATTGGGGTTAAATGCCTCTTCTACATCAACGATTTTTACCGCTAAGGTAGCCATTTCAGCTTGTTGGTGATGATGTAAATTTTCCGCGACTTGTTGAATATTTTCAGCGGGAATAAAGGGCTCGTCACCCTGCACATTGACCACAATTTCTTGGGCTAACATGTCTTGCATCTCCACTACTTCAGCTAATCGCTCTGTACCTGATTCATGATGGGCTCCGGTCATGCAATATCGCCCACCAAAATCACTCACTACCTTGGCTATACGGGCATCATCGGTGGCTACGATAACGTTTGATGCTCCCGATTCGATGGCTCGTTGATAAACATGTTGCACCATAGGCTTACCGTGTATCTCAACGAGTGGCTTGCCTGGAAACCGGCTGGATGCATAACGCGCAGGAATGATTACGTTGAAGTTCATGAAGCAACCTTTCTATGTGATTTTCTCTAATTCTTCGCTTGAAAGCGCCTGTGCTTCTGTTTCTAATAGCACAGGAATATTTTGTTCAATCGGATAAGCTAAACGATCTAGGCGACACACTAACCGCTCATTGCCGTTGGCATCTTTATTTAAAATCAGCGTCCCTTTACACACGGGGCAAGCCACTATTTCGAGTAATTTTTTATCAAACGCCATTTTTATCTCACTTTACTTTACGTTGCGTAATTTTGTTAATAATTGTTGTTCAAATACGTTATCAATATTGGCATCTACAGGTAAATACCACCAATCATCATGCGCAAACTCTTGGCATTTCACCGCGTCTTTTTCGGTCATTAAAACCCGCTCTTTAGGGAGATCACTGGCTTGAAACGCGTGGTGGTCGGTAAAACTTAAACGTTTGTTTATGACCACTTTGTGTTGCTCCAGTAGCCGAAAAAATCGCTCTGGATGGCCTATTCCTGCAGCAGCAACAATCGGTGAATCAAGTTCATTCAGGGCTAAACGCCGCTTTGGATTTTTGAGGTTCACCAAATCACCCGGCGCAAGGGTCATAACATACTCGCCCTTTTTGCCCTGCTCACCATTAACCACGACAAAATCGACTGTTTTTAAGCGCGCTTCTGATTCACGCAACGGGCCCGATGGTAACAAAAAATGATTTCCTGTTCGGCGTGTGCCGTCCATCACAACAATTTCAATGTCTCTTTTTAGCGCATAATGCTGCAGGCCGTCATCACAAATGATCACATCACATTGATACTCAGTGATTAAATGCTGAGCCCCTCGTGCTCTCACTGGATCAACCACCATAGGGCACTGAATACGCTGGCGCATTAGTACCGGTTCGTCACCCACTTCAGTAGGAAGACTTGCCGGCGTGACACTACACGGATATTCAGCACTGTTGCCGCCGTATCCTCTGCTTAGTACCCCGGGGCGATAACCATTCGCTTGTAAAAAATCAGCTAAGTGCACCACAAGCGGTGTTTTGCCATTACCACCTACGCTAATATTCCCCACAATAATCACTGGCGCTGATAGCTTAACCGATGCTTTCAGGCCAAGCGAAAAGGCTAGGCGACGAAGGGTGGAAAGCGCCCAAAACAAAAAAGTGAGAGGCAGCAACAAAATTACCCCTGGCCATTTAAACCAAGGGCGCTGATACCAAATGCGCTCTACCCATCTCACGCGACAGTTTGCCCGTCACCAAATTGCAACTTGTGCAACTGGGCATAAGCGCCATCTTTAGAAAGCAAAGATGCATGGTCTCCCTGCTCCAAAATGCGGCCTTTTTCAATGACTAAAATTTGATCTGCACTTTCAATTGTCGATAGACGATGGGCCACGACAATACTCGTACGGTCTTGTTGTAAGGTTTCAAGGGCATCTTGGATTAAACGCTCTGATTCAGTATCAAGTGCTGATGTCGCTTCATCAAGAATAAGTACAGGGGCATCTAGTAGCACCGCTCGAGCAATCGCCAAACGTTGACGCTGACCGCCAGAGAGCATCAAGCCATTTTCACCGATGAGCGTTTCCATGCCATTAGGTAACTGCTCAATAAACTCCATAGCATGGGCTGTTTTTGCAGCAGCTAATACTTGTTCTGGTGTAACACGCCCTTCAGAGCCATACGCAATATTATTGGCAATGGTGTCGTTAAACAGGGTGACATGCTGAGAAACGAGCGCAAACTGACGCCTTAAATCCTTTAATTTAAAATCCTCTAAAGGCACATCATCCAGCAGAATTGCCCCCTGCTGAGGGTCATAAAAACGCGTTAATAAGCTTGAGATGGTCGATTTACCACTACCAGAGCGCCCAACTAACGCAAAGGTTTTACCCGGCTCAACGGTAAATGACATATCCGATAACGCCGCTTCTTCTTTGTTCGGATAATGAAAGGTGACGTTTTTAAACGCTAATTTTCCGTCAGCTTTATCAAGCGATTTACTGCCAGTGTCTTTTTCAATGGCATTGTCTAATACCGAAAAGATACTCACACAAGCCGCCATGCCTTTTTGAAACTCACTGTTTACGGTAGTAAGTTGTTTAAGGGGTTTAAGCAACATGGTCATAGCGACCACAACCGTGACAAAGGTACCTGGGGTTAAATCGGTGATGAAATTTGGTTTACTTGAAATATATAGCACCACCGCAAGAGCTACCGAAGCAATCACCTGAATCGACGATACGCTCAGGATCTGTGCAATCACCAGTTTCATATTTTGCTGACGATTATTATTATTCTTTTTGGCAAAGCGTGAGGCTTCTAAATCTTGACCGCCAAACATCAACACCACTTTATGGCCTTTAATGATTTGCTCAGCTGATGAGGTTAAATTTCCCATCGCTTTTTGAATATTCTTACTCACTAAACGAAAGCGCTTGCTCACGGTCGATACGATCATCGCCACAAGCGGACCAATCAAAATAAAGACCAACGACAATTGCCACGAATGATAGAACATCCAAAATAGCAAGCCAAAGACCAAGGCACCCTCTCTGACTAAAGTTAAAAACGCTTTGCCCGCAGCACCGGCGACTTGTTCCGTATCGTATATTACTTTTGAGATAAGCTGACCCGAAGGATGATGATCGTGGAACGATACTGGCAGATGCATGTATTGGTGAAATAATTGCTCGCGCATTTTCATTACCACCTGGCTTGATATCCACGACAAGGTATAAGTGCCCATGAAGTTGAATATCCCCCTCGCAATGAATACAGGTATCACGAAGTAGGCCGCTAAGCGCAGATAATCATAATCCCATTTCCCCCCATTGCCGTCGATAATTGGTTGTAGCAAAGAGATGACATACGCATCGATAAGCGAATATCCCACCATGCCAATAATGGCTACACCAAAGGCGAGCTTGAAATCTTTAAGATAAACGGCGAAGCGTTTGAATACGTTTTGTGTCGGTAAAGTATGAGTCATGAAGGCGTTAGAATTCGACTTAGTTAAGGTTACACTGGGATATTGTAACTGTTGGGGTGAAAATCCCCAACTATCAATTATTTAATGCTCAGTTTTCACTCAATTGTTTGATTTGCGTACCAATATGGGTAGATATTTTGGCGAAATGTACGTACATCGACCGAACCTGAATCAATGGTTATTTGCACTTGCCCGTGGTCTGAGGTTCGATACATCTTGGGGCTAACCTGTTGATAGCGCTCCACCACGGCCTCTTTTGGAAATCCCCAACGGTTCATAAAGCCCTGACTAAAAATAACCTGCTGTGGCATCACTTTTTGTATAAAGGCCAACGATGACGATGTGTTACTACCATGATGGGGCGCAATTAAAACATTGGACTGTAACGCGCTGGCGTAGCGTGAAACGAGTTTTGCTTCAATTGTTGCATCTATATCGCCCGGCAATAACACACTGTAGCTGCCATCAGTGATCTTCAGGACACAAGAGCCATTGTTATCATTGTACAATTGCGGCTCGTCAGGCCATAGAGCCAAAATGGTTAGCCCTTGCCAACTTAGTTGCTGGCCTTGTCTGCAAACGTCATTAGTGGTGTACACATGCTTTATCGCTATTTTTTCGCGCAGCATGGGCAAACTTCCACTGTGATCATTGTCAAAGTGACTGATAAAAAGCACCTCAACCTGCCCTAACCCTTTGCCGCGCAAAAAAGGCACTAACACAGTATCAGCCATATTAAAGCCACTGGGGTACGCAGCGCCCACATCGTAAACCAAAGCGTGATTGTTCTTAATCAAAACCACGGACAGCCCCTGACCCACATCCAGCACATTGATTTGCCAATCACGGGGATTGGGCGTCAATGCATACGTCAGCAACGGAAGACAAAACACCACTGGCCACCCACGAGACACTAGCCCTCGTGGTAACAACACTGCTAATGTCGCTATGCTAAAACATAGCCACACAAACGCGGGTATCGATTGAATAGAATAAGCAGCCTCAGGCCATGCCCCCATAATATTTAACTTTTCGATTAAAAATTGTAACCCCCAATCGTTAAGCATCATAAGCTGCGGCCAATACGGTAACGACAACAACATCATCACCACCGCAAGTAAACACAAAGGGACAATCACCAGAGTTACAATAGGCACCGCAAGCAAATTAATCACTGGGGCGGCAACGGAGATAAATGAAAATTGCCATGCCACTAATGGCAACATCAACAGGCTTAAAGCCAACTGCAAGCGGCACATTCCAGCAAACCAGCCTTTAATCGAAAAACCTTGATGCTTTACAGGCCAGCGCCAGAATACAAAGCCAATAATCAACACAGCGCCAAAACTGAGCCAAAAGCTTTGCCCAAATAAACTAAGAGGAAACAACACAATAAAGGCACCCACACTTATCAGCAAAATTCGCTTGAAGCGCCAATGAATACGACTCAACAGCAAACAAGCCGTTAACGCCAGCATTAGCCAGGCTCTCAAAGCCGGTAAGCCTAAGCCTGCCAAATAGGCATAGCCCAGAGTGGCGACAAGCGTAATGAGCACGCTAATAAAATAGAAATTAGCGTTTTGCGTCTTAATTAACACTCGGTAACAAAAAAGTAGCGCGCTGGCGATGAACAAATAGCAAAGGCTAGCAACCAGCGCTAAATGTAATCCAGAAATCGCGATTAAGTGTGCAATACCCGTGCGCTGTACAAGAGACCAGTCATCTGGCGAGAGCAGCCCTCGATGCCCCAACGAAAGCGCAGCAATCCACGGCATAGTTGTTAACTCTAGTTCAATTAATGAGTCGAGTAGGCGCTGACGCACTGTGACATGACTTACTAGTAACACATTGTTTTCATGCGCTTTTACATAGCCTGTAGCCATGATAGCTTGGCTAAATAGCCACTGTTGATAATGAAAACCGTCTTGATTTGCTAAGCCGTGAGGTGGTTTTAATTTCACCCACAACTGCACTACTTGGCCTTGTTTAACCGGCCATTTGGGTCTAGCCCAGCTAACGCGAATAAGCTTATCCTTCGTCAGTTCTCTGTCATCAACCCTGGAAATTATCAGGTTAAACCGTGTGCTATTTTTATCATCTATTAAACTTTTTACCTTCCCTGTTACCCAAACTCCTTGTTTAAAATCATTCTCTTGCAGTTGCCAAGTTTGTTGCCAATGCCCTACACTTGCCATCCAAAAAATACCCAGCAAAAAACAAAAAACGAAAGATTTAATCGTCGCTAAGGTTGAATTACGCGTTGTTAAGCACCAAAGCAGTATGGCAAGGGTTAAAATTATTGGTAGAATGGCCAGCGCAGGAAGAGACGACCAAACGACGGCGGATATGCTTGCTGCAATAAAACTGAAAAGTCTTCCGTCCATAGTGCTTGGCACATCCTGTGTATCACCTTTCAACTTATTATAGGGAATCATGCTGAAAAAGTTCATTAAACGCTTTTTACCGGACCATCATAAGATTAAAAAGCAAAAAGCATTGAAGATATTCGGCACCTTGTTGCACGACCCCAATCTTTGGCATCTTAATCGTCGCTCTGCATCTGGCGCCTTTGGGATCGGACTCTTTTTTGCCTTCTGGCCAGTACCATTTCAAATGTGGTTATCAGCCGGAGCAGCTATTCCCCTTAGAGTAAATTTACCTCTGTCGGTCGCCACCGTTTGGATCACAAATCCGTTTACTATGCCGCCTATTTTTTACGGGGCGTACTTAGTCGGTGCAACCATTTTAGGCACAGATACTCAAGCCTTCCATTTTCAATTAAGTTGGGATTGGGTTGTACAAAGTCTTGAAACCATAGGACCTGCATTTTTGCTTGGCTGCGGTGTCTGTTCTGTGGTCTTTGGCTTGGCTGGCTATTTCGGATTGAATTACATCTGGCGCTGGTCAGTCGTTAAAGCATGGCAACTTCGTCAAGCTAAATACGCCGCTAAAAAAGCCAAACTAAAGCAACCCCAATAAAAACAAAAAACCAGCCGGTTTAGGCTGGTTTTTCTTCACCGCTATATATAGCGCCTATGCTCGGCGAGATAACCCAACAGCAAAAAGACACTCACGATACTTAATCCTCTATATAAACTTGGGATCATCATCATAGTTAGTTTTACATGGGGCGTAGTAAATATCACCAACGCGCCATAGCCGAAGGCGCAGATCAGTACGAACACAACCGTTCTTAACACAAAATGATACGGTGACAAGATATGCTTAATTTTCTTGTTCAGTATGTCCCCATAAATCACCAATACCGTCGCCACAATTGTCATAGCGATTTCATTATAATACGGGCTAACCCAGCGGGTTAAAGTTCGTAAAACGTCAAAGATAAATGATGTATCCATTTCTTAACCATCTAGCTCAGCGAACATAGCAAGCATCTCATCTTCGTTCATTACCTTCACGCCTAAGTCTTGTGCTTTCGTTAACTTTGAACCGGCTTTTTCCCCTGCCACTAGGCAATCTGTTTTAGCAGAAACACTGCCGGACACTTTTGCTCCTAGGCTCTGCAATTTAGCTTTAGCCTGATTGCGATCCATAACATTTAGTGTACCGGTTAGTACGTACACCTGCCCAGCAAGCGGCAACTCATCCACAGCGATCTTCTCTATTTTAGGCCAATGCACGCCGGCTTCTTGTAGCGCCGAAATAACCTCAAGATTGTGTTCTTCTTTGAAAAAATTAACAACATGCTGGGCCACAATAATACCCACGTCAGATACCGCTTGTAGTGCGTCGAGGTCAGCTTGTTCTATCGCGTCTAGGGTTAAGAAGTGGAGCGCTAAATTTTGTGCTGTCGCTTCGCCTACTTCACGAATGCCGAGGGAATATAAGAATTTGGCCAAAGTAGTTTTTTTACTTTTTTCTAAGGATTTCACTAAATTTACTGCTGATTTCTCCCCCATTCTCTCCATACTTGATAGGGGCGCAATATCTAGCGCAAAGAAATCTGCTGGGCTTTTAACCATATCTGCGTCAACTAATTGCTCAATCAATTTGTCGCCTAAACCGTCAATGTCCAACGCTTTACGAGAGGCAAAATGCTTCATGGCTTCTTTACGCTGGGCTTTGCAGTACAATCCGCCAGTGCAACGGGCAACCGCTTCACCTTCAAGCTTTTCAACCGCCGAGCTACACACAGGGCAGCTTTCTGGGAACAAAATGTCTTTTGCATCATCAGGTCGTTTATCTGCCACAATGGCGACGATTTGCGGAATAACGTCTCCTGCGCGGCGAATAATCACACTATCGCCGACTTTAATCCCTAATCGGTTAATTTCATCTTGGTTATGTAACGTGGCGTTGGATACTGTCACTCCACCAACAAACGTTGGTGCGAGACGCGCGACGGGAGTGATTGCCCCAGTCCTGCCAACTTGAAATTCTACATCTAACAAGGTGCTCATTTCTTCTTGGGCAGCAAACTTATGTGCTATCGCCCATCGGGGCGCTCGGGCTACAAACCCTAACGTTTGCTGCATAGCAATATCATCAACCTTGAACACCACGCCATCGATGTCGTAACTTAATTGACTCCGAAGTTCGCCGATTTTATGGAAATAGGTCAGGCATTCTTTTGCCCCTTGTGCCACCTCTAGCTCTTTACTAAGGGGTAAGCCCCAATCACTCAGTTGTTTTAAACGCGCTGAATGGGTGGTGCCTAAAGGTTGCTGTTCGTTTTCCACTAAACCTAACGAATAGCTGTAAAATAACAAAGGTCGTGCTGCTGTGATCTTAGGGTCAAGCTGGCGCAAACTTCCTGCAGCGGCATTCCTGGGGTTAACAAAAGGCTTTTTGCCCTTTTTAATTTGCGCTTCGTTTAATATGTCAAAGCCTGCACGAGTCATGATCACCTCGCCACGCACCTCTAAACGCTGTGGAAAGTCCTCACCACGTAAACTTAACGGGACGTTAGCGATCGTGCGCACATTAGTAGTGATGTTCTCACCTACCCTACCATCACCTCGCGTCGCGGCACGTACTAGCTTTCCATCTTCATACAAAATACTCACGGCTAAGCCGTCAAGCTTTGGTTCGCAACTAAAGCTAATTTCGCTCGTTATCTTTAAACGGTCTTTAATTCGCTTTTCAAACGCGAACATATCGTCTTCATCAAAAGCGTTATCAAGAGACAACATGGGTACTTCATGCTCGACCTGCTCGAACGCGCTAAGCGCTGCACCGCCGACTTTTTGCGAAGGTGAATCGGGGCTACGTAAATCAGGGTGGGCTTTCTCAATATCAAGCAACTCGCGCATTAAGCGGTCGTACTCAGCATCGGGCACTGAGGGGTTGTCCTGCACATAATACTGATAGTTGTATTCGTTGATGGTGTTAATAAGTTGCGTCAGCCTTTGAGCAGGCGACAAAGCATTAGACATATAATGTTCCAAGATATTCAAAGAAAACAGGGAGCCTACGCTCCCTAAAATTAGCGGTGTATCATTCTCTTACGTTCGAATTCACGGATCCGTTCGACATACTGCTGCAAACCTTGTTTGGTTAGCATGCTGCGGCGACCATCAAGAATTTGAGCGTTAAATTCATCTGCAATTTTGCGCGTTGCATTGTGCATCATGTTAAAAACCTGATGTGGGTCACCTTCAATAGGTAGAATCATAAATAAGGTGATCCCATGGGTGGTGAAGTTTTCTAAATTATCAATGTCAAACACGCCCGGTTTAAACATATTAGCCAAACTAAACAAAACGGGACCTTTGCCATTTGCATTGACATGACGATGAAAAATATCTTGATCACCAAATTTAAACCCTAGGGTTAGCAACATAGGTAACAAGGCTGCACCTTGGATTGGCGCGTCATCCGCTGTTTTAACATTTAGCACCAGCACTTCTTGTGGCTGATCTTGAGTTGGAGCTTGGCTTTTTTGCACTGCTTCATTTCGTTGTGGTTCAGCTGCGGATGGCTCACTCGTGCCAAGCTGTTCATCAAAATCAATATTAAGTTGGTCTTCGGTAAATTTTGGCTCTTTTCGTTTGCGACTCGCGCCGTCCTGTTTACGTGTGTGTAGCACTTTTTGCGCCACATCAGGGCTAACCGCTTGTTCTTGTGTCGCTTGTGCCACAGCCGCTGTTTTTGGCTGTTGCGGGGCTTGCGCTGTGTCATTACCTTTTAGCAGAAATGTTGGTGGCTCAGGTATCTCTTGCGCCGGTTTACTACCCGCGCTGGTGTAGTGTTGTTGTGCTGTATACTCAGGTTTGGGTTGTGTCACTACTGAGGCATATACCTTGCCCGGGGTCACAGGTGGTTTAGGCGCTGTTTTTGGGGCAGTGCTAGCAGCAATATCAGCAGATTCTGACGGGTTCGATACTTTTTGCATCGTTGAATCATCAGGCTCATCTTGCTCAGATTGACCAGTGAAAGATAAGTCTTCGTCAAACGATTTAGCGGTATTCTCTTGGTTTTCTGTCACCGGCGCTAAAGGGGTCTCTGAGGTGGTTTCGTCAGTAGCAACTTTATGATTGCTGACCACCCGCACTGGACCTACGCCGAGATCGTCAAAACCACCCTTTTGCTCATGTGCGTTGTCACTATCATCATCTAACGAAAAGCTTGGCTCTGATGACCTTTCGCTGTTTACACCGTGACGGCGCCCCGCTTCAAACTGTACTTTTGATTTTGATTTTGATTTTCCCGAAGACCTGCGAGATACCCACAATCCATGAATTAACACCCCAGCAATCGCTAAGGTACCTACTATAAATAACGTCCAGCGTAATACATCTTCCATCGAATTAACTCATACCCTTTTATTATGCTTGCGCGATAGCTAAAGCTTGTTCTACATCAACGGCAACCATGCGTGACACACCCGGCTCCGCCATTGTTACCCCTGTTAAGTGACTCGCCATTTCCATCGCAATTTTGTTATGGGTGATATAAATAAATTGTACACTGGCAGACATCTCGCTAACCAGCTTACAAAAACGCCCCACATTGGCATCATCCAGTGGCGCATCCACTTCATCCAGCAAACAAAATGGTGCTGGATTGAGTTGAAAAATTGCGAAAACCAATGATAAAGCGGTCAGCGCTTTTTCTCCACCAGAAAGCAAGTGAATTGTGCTATTTTTCTTGCCCGGCGGCCGCGCCATAATGCTCACCCCCGTTTCCAGCAAGTCATCATCCGTTAAGGCTAAGTACGCAGAGCCTCCCCCAAATACCTTAGGAAACAAAGTTTGCAAACCATTATTAACGCGATCAAAGGTATTTTTAAAGCGAGTTCTGGTTTCTTTGTCAATTTTACGAATGGCTTGCTCTAACGTTTCAAGTGCTGATTCAAGATCTTGATTTTGTTCGTCTAAATGTTGCTTACGCTGGGCTTGAACATCATACTCCTCTACGGCCGCTAAGTTGACCGCCCCTAGGCGAGCAACTGCTGCAACGGTACGGTCTAATTGTTCTTGCCAGCGTTTTTCATCCGTGGCTTCACCCACTTTCTCGAGTAAAGGTTGCAACTGTACTTTGGCTTCATTCAGTTGTTCAATCACACTTTTAGCTCGTACCCGATAACCTTCGCACTCAACCTGACTGGCTTGTATATTTTGCTGCATCTGATGAATTTGCGCATTAATGCCCTGCTGACCTTTTTCAATCACCTCAAGTTGATGCTCAATTTCCCCTAACTCACTGTGTAGCTTTTTCTGCTCTTCATCCAACGTATTATGTTTAAGTAACATCGTTTGCAACGCATCGCCCTGCTCATCCAAAGGCGTAGACAATAAAGTTAACTCGCTGTTCAATTGCTCTTTTTTATAATGCATATTTTGCAATTGCGCGGCTTCTTTAGCGTGAATACTTTTTAGGTTTTGCAGCTCCCCTTGATGACCTTTTAAGGTCAGTGCCCCTTGGTGCAGTTGGGCTTTTAAGTTATCCACCTGGTGACGTTGCTCTCGCAATTGATTATTAAGTGCTTCTCGCTGCTTTTCAATGTCGGTTTGCTGGTCTTCTAAGCCCAATAAAGTTTCTGCCAATTCCTCGGTTTGCGCGGTGGTTTCAGCTAAATCAGCTTGCTCTTTGAGCAATATTTCTTGTTGTTTCTGTAATTCCACTTGCAACTTTTGGCTACGCTGCGCATTCGTTTGTTGTTGCTGTGTCAGCCATTGAGCGTGATTTTTCTTCTGACTTAATGCGTCGCTACAACGTGACAACGTACTCTGGGCTTGTTCTTTACTTTGATTCAGGCGCTCAACATTCTGTTGTGCTTGCTCATTACTGCGCTGCGCTGTGTCACATTGTTGCTGTATTGCAGGCAGTTTACTTTCAAGCGTGGAAATCATGTTTGCTCGCAAAATACTGCCCCCCGCATCTTCGCTACAGCCGTCTAGCGCCCAGTTTTCGCCCATCCATAATCCATCGGCACTCACAACGCTTTGCCCCTTACCCAGCGACTGTCTAAGCGCTACCGCCTCTTCTCGTGTTTTTGTAATGCGAATGTCTGCCATCCACTGAGGAAAAACACACTCTCCCATCACCGAGCCTAACGTGCCTTCTTCCATCGAGGAATCTTCTTGGTGACCGGATTGATTGTCCAACACCAAGGCTATGCCTTGCCATTTCGCCTCTTCTAATAAGGTGATATCGCACGAACTGTGCACTAGCAGAGCATTTTTTAGCTGAGCACTGACCGCTTCAACAGCGCTCTCCCATCCAGGAGCTACACTGAGTGACGCTTGCCAAGGTTGGCTGTCTATACCTTTTTCGAGCAATTTTTGTTGATACTCTTCATGACCTTTCGATAAATCTTGCACACCTTGTAGCGCGTTAATTTGCGCGTCAAGTGCGTGTAATTCCCCTTGGATTTTGGTTTGTGCATCACTGAATGCGCGCCAATCTAGCTGGGCTTGATGCAAGGCATCAGATTGCGCTTGGTACTGCAGCTGTGCTTCGTCGTGCTGCTCTTGGGCTAACTGTTGCTGCGCCTGAGCTTGTTCTATTTGCACATTAAATTCTTCGCTATCAAGGCTATTTATCTCACTCTTGATTTCACTAATGCGCTCTTCGCTACGCATTTGCATCGCCAAAATAGATTGAATTTTACCGTGATAGCTTTGTGCTTGCTGTTTGTACTTTTGATAGGTTTGTTCTTGTTCTCGCCACTGATTTTGCTGTGTTAGCGTGCGTTCTTCTATGTTCTGCAACTGCCAATTGGCATCTTCTAACGCTTGTTCGACTAATGCGTGTTCAGGCTCGTACTTATCAATGGTGGCGGTTAAATCAGCTACTCGTAATACATTCGTTTTTTGTTCAGCTTCGCTGTCTTGTATCGCTTCGTTAAGCGTGCCCAACTCTTGGTTAATTTGGCTGATACGCTGTTTGCTGTGCAATTGATTTTGCTCTAACCGAGTAATATCAGTGCCAAGGCGAAAGTAGGCTTGTTGGCTATCTTGCAGTTGTTGCTTAAGATCTTGCTGACGCGTGCGATAAAGGGTAATTTCTTTTTCATCACCGCGTTGGCGAGCGATAAAAGCCTCTAAATCGGCTTCTTGTTGCTGGGTTTGCTGCTCTAAGCGGACAATTTTCGCGTTAAAGTTCGACCAGCGGATAGCCGCCAGTTCATTGCGTAACTGCCGTTCTTGCTGCTTCAATTCTTTATAGCGTTTCGCTGCTGCAGCTTGTTTTTCTAATTTTTGTAACTGGGCTCCCAATTCGCCACGCACATCGTCTAACCGCTCTAAATTTTCTTTAGTGTGTCGTATACGATTTTCTGTTTCACGGCGTCGCTCTTTATATTTTGAAATACCTGCAGCTTCTTCAATAAATACCCGTAATTCTTGCGGTTTTGATTCAATCAGCCGGGAAATAGTGCCCTGTTCGATGATGGCATAACTGCGAGGACCTAAGCCCGTGCCTAAAAACAAATCGGTCACATCTCGGCGCCGACATTTAGCATTATTTAGAAAATAGCTGGATTGACCATCTTTTGTGACCAAACGCTTAACGGAGATTTCATTGTAGCTTGCAAACTCACCTTGAATGCGTCCCGACGTGTTGTCAAACACCAATTCAACGGTGCACTGAGAAACAGGCTTGCGTGCACTTGAACCGTTGAATATCACATCTATCATGGCATCACCACGTAGATTCTTCGCAGAGCTTTCACCTAATACCCAGCGCACCGCATCAATGACGTTAGATTTACCGCAGCCGTTCGGGCCGACTATAGCGGTCATATCGTCAACAAAGGGAATGCTGGTAGGGTCAACAAAAGACTTAAACCCTGCGAGCTTTATTTTCTTTAAGCGCATGAATAAAAAGGTGATTCCGGTTTTATCGTTATTCTGGGAAACAGTAGAAATGTAGCAAAACTCACCCCGTGTAACAATTGACGTTTTGCCGCTGCCTGCTTAGTCAGTATAATACCTCAAGATAGCATCGATATTTGCCAATTAATTCAACGTATTAGACAATTTTTGGCAAACAATCATTAAATGTACAAATAGTATACAAAAGAGGCTACACATTGAATTACTTCTTACAGGGCTTTTCCCTTATTCAAACCAAGGGCTTAAAGCGCTTTGTTTTTATTCCCTTGATGGTTAACTTGCTTCTGTTTTGTGCCGCGTTCTACGCACTTTTTGGCCAAATAGACGGAGCTATTGTGTGGTTAGTAGATTTGATACCAGACTGGCTAGGTTGGCTTAAATCAGCTTTGAGTTACATTATTTGGCCCCTTGCAGTGATCAGTATTTTACTTATCTTCGCACTTATTTTTGGCACATTAGCCAACTGGATCGCCGCCCCTTTTAATGGCTTATTAGCGGAGAAAGTTGAGAAACACCTTACAGGTCAAGACTTAGGCGACACAGGGGTATTGGACGTAGTGAAAGATATCCCCCGTACGTTAGGCCGTGAGTTTGCAAAACTTGCCTACTACATACCGCGCGCATTGGGTTTCTTGTTATTATTTTTTATATTGCCTGTTTTTGGTCAAATACTATGGTTTTTGTTTTCAGCATGGATGATGGCCATCCAGTATTGTGATTATCCTTTTGACAATCACAAAGTGGCGTTCAAAGACATGCGAAGAACGCTTAACCAGAGTCGAGGAAATTGCTTTAGCTTCGGTATTGGGGTCAGCATTTTCTCTATGATCCCCATAGTCAACTTTCTTGTCATGCCGGTTGCCATTTGCGGCGCAACGGCGATGTGGGTAGATAATCTAAAACCCAAACTGTTAAACGACGTTAACGCCTAGCCGTTAACGTTGTCCTTAGCACTGCGCAAATTGGTTATAAACGTCTTCTTTATCCAATCAATTTCTGTAGCTGTTTAGCGCTCACCGGGCGGGTAAGATTGACACCTTGACCCGCATTGCCGTTAGTATTAGCGCCACTGCCGTCCACTTTTTTCTCATTGTCGTGAGATAGTGCCTTTATCAACGCCACAATGCGTTTATTCGCGGGGGTTGATACGCCTATTCGCATCCCAGTATCAACGACGGCACCGTTAAGATACGCGATTTCAGTTGGCTTTCCTTGTGACATATCCCACCACATTGAGGTGCGTACAGTTGGGTCCACCGCCAGCATTTTATTAGCAACGCGGGTAAACAGGAAATTCGGCAATTTGAGTACATAGGGGATCACACTAGCGGGCACTGACGTAACCTTTGGCAAGGTCAGCCCTAACTCGTTCGATACGGCAAGTAACTCTTGCATCAAGGTAGCGATAACTAAGCGATAACCCCGCTGTTCTAACATGCTTTTAACCGGAATATCGGCAAGCGCATTAATGCTATTGCCTAAATTTAACTGTAATTTAGCCCACAACAACGCTTGCATATCTTGCGCTAGCGCAACGGGCAACAAGGGGCTATTCAATAAATTCACTAAATCAGAGCTTATGTTCGCTTGGCTCGATTGCTCGATGGTAAGGTGCCCCTGTGAACCTCGATGTAAATGGCCTTTTTCTAACTCGACAACATTAAATGGCACCATAACACGCAACACGATATTGTCAGAAAAGGCATCTTTGACTTGTTTGTCTGACCCCAAACCATTTTGACAACACAATATTACCGTATCTTTGTTGACCAGTGGCTTAATATCCTGCACGGCTTGCTCAACACTGTGGCATTTCACGGTTAACCACAAAAAGTCACAGTTAATTTGCTCTGCTGAGAGCTTGGCCAATACGTCGCTATCAAGAAAATTAAGCTTTTCAGCACGGGCCTGATGTTCCTGATAGTCAGTTAATGTGACCCCTTTTGCTAACTTATTCCTAACGGAAGCTCGACAAACAAGCGCCACATTTATCCCTAAATGGTGCATGCAGGCACCTAAAAAACTGCCTATTAAACCGGCTCCAAATACTACATGAGACGACATACGGCTCCTTTTAACAGATTGATAACATTCATTTATTTTGCACCAAATTAACACATACACTTATGAAGCAAACAAAAATTTCATACAATAGGGTTTTATGCCAAGTTCGAGCTGGACAATTTGACTTACTTGTACGCTATTTTTCGCCACCTCTTCGTTTATGCGGCGCTGTTTATCCTGGTTATTTATTTCGTTGAGGCTCAGCGGCCCCTGCTACTGGACTGGTTTCTACCATTGCCCTGGATTGGCTATGTTGCATTAGCTGTAAGTGCAGTGATAGCGCTACAATTTGGCCGAAGCCGACTTTTCTGGTGCTGCGTAATGCTGGCTATATTACTGCTTATTGGCCATGAAAAAATAGACCTCTCGTCTGAATTTAGCCGCCGTTTACCGCTAATTGTGCTAATGATACTCAGTTATTTAAGTTGCGTTAAAGACAGCGGCTTTTCAGGGCACAATGTCGCGATAACCTTAGTAAAACTGTTAGTTGTCACTGTGCTAAGTTGGGCCGCTTTAACGTACTTGCCAGCGCTAGTCCAAAACCATCTCAGTCCAATCTACACCTTTGCTAATCGGCTTGACCCTGCATTGAATGCTATATACACCCCGTTAGAGTGGCTGTTGGTTGGGCTGGCAATGTTTACCTGTTTGCTGCGCTTTATCTTTGTAACGGATAATAATCATGCAGCACTTCTTTTAGGCGCCCTGCTCGTTGCCATTATGCCAGCTTATTCAGGCTTTGAATTGCATAGCGTTTTAACCCTCGTTTTAGCCACAAGCTTTGTATACGCCATGCTAAAAGACAGCTTTAACATGGCGTTTAAAGATGAACTGACGGGTGTCCCGTCACGCAGAGCCTTAATGCAATATGTAAACACCCTTGGGCGCAAGTATGTGGTGGTTATGGCAGACATAGATCATTTTAAAAAGTTTAATGATACCTATGGCCACGACGTTGGTGACGAAGTGCTAAAATTGGTCGCCAGTCGGTTAAATAGAATTGGCGGAGGTGGCAAAGCGTTTCGGTTTGGCGGTGAGGAATTTATTATGATATTCCCTCGTAAAACCCCGCAACAAGCCTTGCCTTTCGTAGAGCAAATTCGACAACTTATCGCTGATTATCCAATCGCCTTACGTGAAAAACCACGCCCCAAGAAAGCGCCCAAACGCGGCACTGGCAAACCAAACCAGGGCAAAACAGTTAAAATTACCGCCAGTTTTGGGATCGCTAAGCGTAGCAGCGAGTTTAATCAGTTCAGTGATATCATGAAGCAGGCCGATATCGCCTTGTATGCAGCGAAAAAAGCGGGCCGTAACTGCGTACAGCTTGCGAAGCAACCCGAGTAATTTTATGTCAATTCAACACGTTTTAGTTATCGGCTATGTATGGCCAGAGCCTAACTCATCTGCAGCTGGGCAACATATGATGAGCCTGTTAACCCTGTTTACTGAGCAAGGCTGGACGATCAGTTTTGCCAGCCCCGCAGTGCAAGGTGAGCATAAAATTGACCTTACGGAAATGGGCATAAGTGAGCACAGTATTGCCCTTAATTGCAGTAGTTTTGATAACTTTATTGTGCAGCAAGCTCCCGACCTCGTTTTATTTGACCGCTTTATGTTAGAAGAACAATTCGGTTGGCGAGTGGCCAAACACTGTCCCGATGCGCTTCGTGTGCTTGATACTGAAGATCTCCACAGTTTACGTGATGCTCGTCACAGGGCATTTAAGCAAGGCAGATCTGTTAATGAATGCGACCTCAAAAGCGATTTGGCTTTGCGTGAAATTGCCTCAATCTATCGCTGTGATATCAGTTTAATCATTTCTGATTACGAGCACGCTTTACTGCAAGAAACTTTTGATGTGCCAAAGTATTTGCTGCACCACTGTCCGTTTATGCTTGATTTAGACAGCGCCGGCGAGCAAACCGCAAACAAGACATTTTCCCAGCGACAAGATTTTATTAGCATAGGAAATTTTCGCCATGAGCCCAATTGGAATGCGGTTCTGTGGTTAAAATCTGAGATTTGGCCTTTGATCCGTCAGGCCCTGCCCGCAGCACAACTGCATATTTATGGAGCTTATCCTCCACCAAAAGCAACCCAGTTGCACAAGCCAAATCAAGGCTTTCATATCAAGGGCTGGGCAGAAGATGCAAAAGCCGTGATGAGTGATGCCCGAGTGTGTTTAGCTCCTCTTCGTTTTGGCGCGGGAATAAAAGGCAAGTTGGCCGAAGCCATGCTTTGTCAAACACCTAGTGTGACGACCTCAATTGGTATTGAAGGTATGTGCGGCGACAACCACTGGCCAGGTGCTGTGGCGAATACCGCCCAAGAGATTGCTCAGCATGCTATTACGTTGTACCAAGATGAAATGACATGGCGAGGTGCTTTGCAAAACACAAAACAGGTATTACAGCGCTTCAACAAATCAACCCTTGGCCCTGAACTAGTGGCGCATCTCGCAGAAACAAAACGTGCTTTGTCTGCCCATAGACTCAAGAATTTTACCGGCAGCATGTTGCAGCATCATCATCATAAAAGTACCCAGTATATGGCCCAGTGGATCGAAGCCAAGAATCGACCTGAGGGTGGCTCAGCTCATTTAGCTAAATAAATATAGTGGTAAATTAAACGGTTGTTTTTTGTGCGATCTTTACCACTAAAATGGTATGTATTTCGTTCGCTTAAATCAGTAGCATTAACCCTTTTTGAACATAATGGAATACCTGTTGAGCACTTCGCAACGAACTCATTTGCCCGCGGTTGGCTTTAAAGTGCCCATCATGCTGTTTATTATGGCGATAGCTGTTGCAATCAGCGGCTATTTTACCCTGTCAGACTCAGTAGAAGAACAAAGCCGCTTACAACAACAGTCCATGACCCCTGCTTTTGATTTGGTCACCGAGGAATTAGTAAAGCCTCTGCACACAGCTCAAATTCTCGCTAATACACAAACCCTACGCCGCCTAATGGCTGCTAAAACCATTGATGACAGTGCGTTACTCGATTTGGTTAAGCGTATGTCCATGGACTACAACATGGACTTTTTTGTGGCCAGTGAAAACAGCCGCAAGCAATATAACGCTGACGGCAGCACATTAGCGTTAAAAGAGGGGGAAGTTGAATGGTATTTTAGGATTAAGCAGCAATCCATGAATGTCGCGGCAGCGCTGGGGAATAGGCAAGATATTCATATTTATTTCGATGTGAAGGTGTTTAATGATCAAGGCACATTTTTAGGGTTTATTGGCGTGGGCAAGCGCTTAAAAACCTTTTTAGAAGCCTTTGATCGCTACAAAGACTCATTTGGATATGATTTCGTTTTTGTTGATCATAATGACGACGTTGTACTGGCGTCAGATCCTGAGCTATTAGCCGATGGAAAACGCATTTTGTCAGTTGAGCAATTGTCGTGGTTTCAAGCCCTATCAGCACAGCAGAAAACCTTGCCTAGTTTAAATAATACTATTGTCAAAACAGCCAACTTCACTAGCCTAATTGCTCAAATCGACTTAAAAGCGCTGCACTGGAAATTGTACCTGATTACGCCCCTGTCATCACGTAAGGACGCAAGTACCAATGCGTATACCAGTCATACTTCATTCGTTTTATTGATTATTTTTGTGTTGTTTGTAACGGCGCATCTTATTATTCGCTTTTTTGAACATGAGTCATCCAAAAAGCACCAGCTTGATCCCCTAACGCAGTTACATAACCGAGCGCATTTGCAATGGCGTTTTGACAAAGTCGCTAGGGCTAATCAAGCGGCCAGCCTGATTATGGTTGATGTAGATAATTTCAAACATATTAATGATACCCGTGGGCACAATGTAGGTGACAAAGTACTGATTGAAATTGCGCAATTACTGCAAAGTGAATTACGCGAACACGACGCAATTGCCCGCTGGGGAGGAGAAGAGTTCGTTATATTGTTGCCCGCAACAAAACTCGACAAAGCCCAGAGTATAGCCCAGCGCACCTGCACAAAAATCGCCCAGCGCCCATTGCAGTTAGTCGGTGAAGAAAGTTTAGCCGTTTCCGCGAGTTTCGGCGTTACCTATACAGCGCAAGTGCGTTCACTAGAGCGATTGGTTAAAGTGGCAGATGATGCGTTATATGAAGCTAAGCATGCTGGAAAAAATTGTGTACGCGTACACAAGTTAAGTTAGTCATCTTAGGACTAGCTAAGCACTAATGATATTAAAAAACGATTGTTCACCTATGTTATAATCTATTTTTAGTTTTATTCTTCCAGCCATTTTCTCGGAGTGTTTGTGTTAGCTCGTGTTCGCAACAAGGTGTTATTTACCTCTAAACGTTTCTCAGCTTATTTGGTGACTTACCCAAATCAACATAAGGTTATGAACCATATTGACCCTGTAGCCAAAGGGAAGTACTTCAAATTTAATATTGTATTGCGCCAGCCAAAAATGGGTGGCGTGTTTCATTGTCAAAAGTGCATAGTTAATTTGTTCGGCCGGGTGTATTTATTCAGACCTGACAAATACGAGCACAGTGTTACTCGAATTGAAGAAGGTGAGCGCAAGCTATTGAGTTTTGCGCTTATTCTGTAACGCCTAGTGGTTCTGCAACACTCAAAGAAATAACGTTTTCACAGTCGGTTGACCCACCAGCCCAAAAACAATGCACATGAAAAACTCAGTAATGTGCCCAGCATCATATACTCGGTCAACTTCATGTCTTTTTCTTTTGTTAAATCGCCAAATCGAAAAATCGTTTTGGCGGCCAGCAAGAAACCGACGCCAGCAAATTGCCCAATTAACACAAACGATATAATCAGACAGCGCTCTAAATAACCAATCCAACGTCCTGCAGAGGCAAGGCCTGTTTGTTTATCTTTCAGCTGTACAGTGTATTGATCAAGGGCAATTGAAATAGCGATAGAGACTGGGCGACAGGCAATCACATAGGCGCAGCCTATGGCCAAGTATTTCACCGTTAATAGTGAAAGCAGTTGGTTTTTAATCTGTTCGATGTCAGCGCAGCTCAGTACCCATGCAGCTAAGGCGATAATCAGTACATGAAAAAGTTGATCTAGTAAAAAATAAATCAATTTGTCTGCTTGATAAGACTTCCATATATCAATAAGCAGGTGAGAAAACCCTATTAATACAATCGCAATCCAAGCTTTTGCACTTAAGTCGCCTGCCAGCCATACAGCAATAACCAGTAAAACAAGATGCGACAGGACATGCTTACACAGGCCCCATGAGGCATAATGATGGGTATTTCTGCACGCCACCCATTGATTTTTTTGCAGATAGAAATCCCCTAATACATGGGCCACAATCATCAATAAAAATAGCGTCATTATTCGCTTTCCTTAGTTAACTTTTCCTCAAAAAACACCACATAGGCTTTGATTAAGTCAGCTCCAATGCGCGCTAAATGTTTCGTCACGTTTTGTTGGCTGGTGCTTAATGCCTTCGCCAATTGGGTGTGAGTAGGAAAGTCCATACTTAAATAATGATAAAGCACTTGGGCTTGCTTTTGCGTATGTGAATACAGCACGCTATCTAAAAATTTGGTCGCCAAAACCAGTGCATCGTAAAAAGCGGTGCTCTCGTGATGTAAGCTAATATGCCCGCTAGGCGTATTGTCTAATCCCCTACCAGACAAGGTGAAAGCACTGCCTTGGGAAACGCTGGGCTTATTGCCGTCAATAAGTTGCTCGCCTAAGCCGATTGATAAGGTGATCCCTAGAGGTTGCTGGGTATTTTCAGCGCAAAAAAGTAGGCTTCTCAGCTCAATCGCTGCACGCATTGCGTGTTGTGGCTGTTTAAAAATAAGTTGTAAGCTATCGCCGCGATAAATCTCACCTTGGGTGCTAAAACGTGCTTGGCATTTTGCTAGGTATTTCTCCATTATACCCACTGCAAGCTGGTAATCTTCTAAGGGCATTGCCGTTGAATCCACCAAATCTCCGGTTAATACAGCGATCATATTCGAGCCTTAATGCGTATATTTTGTTCGACTAGGGTAGCGAGTTTACGATGAATAAGGGTGAATAGGCAACAAAAACAACCAATTTAGATTGTTAACCAACTTAACAACCTAAAGCAGTTGTTTCATGAAGATACAACCTGAAAAAGCTGTGGAATAAAGACAGGGGGATTGAGGTAGGATACCAAGCCTTGGCTCAAAACGGCTATCAAATTGCTCGTCGCCTGGAGCATTGAAAATACCGTGGTATACCTCTACAACAGTATTGGGTAAAACGAATAAACACAGGAAAAGCGTAAATGAAACAACCGATTATCGGTTACACCAAAGACGAAGAAGATCATTGGGTAGCCAAACTTGCTTGTGGCCATCATCAACATGTGCGCCACGACCCGCCCTGGACCAACCGCCTCTGGGTGACAACCCAAGAAGGCCGTGAACGTCATATAAATGTTGAACTTGAATGTAAAAAGTGCGACCAAGGAGCAGTTCGAGACTTTCCTTAGCCCAAGCGTATTACTTGCTAAACTCACGTTTCCACGAACAACAAGCCATACTTCGCCGTAAAAGCAAAAGTACTAATTATTCCGCTGCGTAACCGTCTTTAAAGTCGGCCCAGTGCGTAACGATATGCTCGACCACCTTACCACCCACGATAACGATGTTATCAACGGTTTCAGCAAACCCACCCGCAGTTTCACCCGGCGCAGGATCAAGGTGCGCTAAGGTTGTTTCATTAGGGTTGCCCTGATCAAAATTCACAGCTCCACGTAAACTCAGCACCCTATCAGTCCCTAATGTTCTTGATAACACTTGGGCAATCGCTACCCCCTCCATTTCAGCAATCATGTAATCATCAGCTCCATATAATTCGCTGATGTACTGAGCTTCAGCAGACAAGCCCGGGCCATGAAAGAAGGTGTCTCCCGCAATGTGAGTACCAACGGTAACCGCGGGTTTACGCCGCGCCTGAGGCTCTGGGTAACGCATACGATACGCTTGAGCTGACGCAGAATCTTTTAACGGTGCGTCTTTGCTTAATGAGAACGCCAAATTGACTAGAGCAGGGTTAAGTTGATAAACACGAATATCTTCATAGCCTTGCCTTGGCATAAACACCGCAGCCCCAGGTTCGCCTTCATCCGGCATCCATCGGTGGCCCAAGTCATAATCGATTAGCCAACTTCCCCAATTCACATCTGCGATAGTGCCTTGTGAAGGTGGAATGCCCCCTACTCCACTGATCATGAAATAACTCTGACTGAAATCAAATTGACTGTTCAAAATAATTGCTTGCATTGAAGATGACGAGGCCACTTTCCCCATGCCTAACACAGAACCACACACACCACTTTTATTACAAAATACTGGTGTCAGTGCACCAGCAACATCCATCGATTGAGCATCGATAAAATAACGTTCAAACCAATGTTGAAATTCGCCGGGATTATCACCTTGATTGGCCCCAATTTCAAACATACCGGCGATAAACACTTTAACCTTTATGGGTTTATTCTGTGCCCCAAGGGCTGACACACTCATTACACAACACAAGACGCAGATTAAAAACTTCAACTAACACTCCAAAATAACTAAATCATTTATAAAACTAAATACTGGCTGCAGCATAGCAATAACCGCACCTGCTACACCCAAAAAATAAACAACTAAAAATCAATACGTTAAGCAGTGATAAGTACAAAGGACAATCCCTCAATGCACCAAAATAAAGCAACATTGGGATCATAACCATGCAGTAGCGTAACGATAATAACGACAAGCATATTGTGCTTGCCACCCATCTTGGTTAACGTATCACTTGGTAACCGCCAGCGAGCCTAAGCATGTTAACGTCAAAAAATACCGGACTAGTGGTCATTGATATTCAAGGCAACTTGGCCCAACAAGTGTTTCAAAGCGAGGCACTGTTGCACAATACATTGACATTGATTAAAGGCGCAAAATTGTTAGCGCTTCCTATCATCCACGTTGAACAAGCCCCGTTAAAATTGGGTAATACCGTTAAATCACTCGCCGACGAGCTTACCCACTACCCGCTGATTAGCAAGCATACATTTGACGCCTGCGAAGAAGCGTCATTTACCAGAGCCTTACAAGAAAGCGACAGAGAAAACTGGCTGGTATGCGGGATAGAAGCGCACGTCTGTGTCTATCAAAGTGTGAGAGGTTTATTGAATTTAGGCTACCAAGTAGAGCTTGTCAGTGACGCTATTTCCTCAAGAACCCATGAGAACAAATCGTTAGCGATGGAAAAATTAACAGCGCTTGGGGCGAATATCACGGGGGTAGAAATGGCTCTATTTGAATTAGTAAAAGATTGCCGCCTGCCAGTATTCAAAGCACTTTTACCTCTGATAAAGTAGTCGGCTAGTCTTTATCTACCCAGCAGCATTGTACTAACGCACTTATCTGTACTAACGCAGCTATTTGTACTAACGCGCCTATCTGCACTAACGCACCTGCCGTTGAATTTCATCAATCACGGCTTGTAAACCATTGCCTCGAGATTGGCTCACATGCTTACCCAGCCCCAGTGACTGAATATACGACGCCAAACTAAATTGCTTTATCTCACTAAGCGTTAAGTGCGCCAGCGGCTCAAAGATAATCGCCAGCAAGCCGCGTACAATTTTACTAGAAGAGTGGGCCGCCAAGACAAGGTGCTCCCCTTGTTTTTCGCATTTCAGCCATACTTGGCTTTCACACCCCATCACTTCGTATTGACCGATTTGATCTTCTGGAGGTAATTTGTTTAGCTGCTTACCTGCCAACATAATCTGCCGATAAATTTCATCCCAACTGCGCGCCTCACGGATTTTGTTCGCAATCGGTAGAGCGTCAGTATTTACCGAACTGGCACCATTGTGCGTATTATCAATTTTGCCCTTTTGCTCGAGTTTGTCCTGCCTAGCCGCGGCTTCGACAGAGGATGATGTAGGGCGAAGGGTATGCAATACACGCTTTAGCACATCCACAAATCGGCTAATATCGTCATGGGTGTTGTAACAGCTTAATGAAACACGCACCGTACCATCAATTCCTAGCGCCTCCATTAAAGGCATCGCACAGTGATGCCCCACCCTTAGCGCAATATTATGCTCATTGAGCAAGACGCCAAGATCCTGATTATTAACCCCTTCAATCGTAAATGACTGGGTACAAATGCTATTGTTAACCTCCCCCCAAAAACGTATCCCATCTATCGATTGTAAACCGCTTATAAGCGCCGTATACAAAGCCTGTTCTTGGCTATGAATATCAGACCTATACTGGCGCACAAATGCCAGTGCAGCACCAAGCCCCAACACACCTGCAATATTAGGAGTGCCAGCTTCAAATTTAAACGGTAAGCCTTGAAAGGTAGTATCAGAAAAGCTGACTTTTTCGATCATTTCACCGCCCATTTGATAAGGGGGCAAACCGTCCAATAAGACTTGGCGACCGTACAATACGCCGATCCCCGTTGGGCCGAACACCTTATGCCCACTAAAAGCATAAAAATCACAGTCAAGCGCCTGCACATCAACAGGCATGTGCGCTATTGCTTGCGCACCATCAACGAAGGTTAGCGCTCCATGCTTTTTCGCCTGCGCAATAATCATCGCCACTGGGTTAATATTACCCAGCGCATTAGAAACATGACTAATGGCCACAAGGGCCGTTTTGTTAGTGATCACATTCTTAATGTTATCTATTTTTAATACGCCCTTTTCGTCCACCGGAATGATTTTAAGACGTAATCCATGTTCATTAGCAACTTGCTGCCATGGCACAATATTCGCGTGATGCTCTAAAGCAGACAAAACAATCTCGTCCCCTGACGCCAAGTGGCCCTTAGCTAAAACACTCGCAATTAAGTTAACGCTTTCAGTGGTACCTTTTGTCCAAATAATTTCCTTTTCACTGCTAGCATTAATAAAAGCCGCGACGTCTTTACGCGTCTGTTCAAAAGCCTCTGTGGCTGCCGCCGAGACGCTATGACTCGCACGATGTACATTTGCGTTTTGTTGTGAATAAAAACGGTTGACTGTATCAATCACGATCTGGGGTTTTTGAGTAGTCGCACCATTATCGAAATACACCCATGATTTATCATCATTTAGTTGCTGAAAAATGGGAAATTGTTGACGCAAAAACGACTCAGACATAGCACACTCGATGGGAATTAATAATGGGGGCGAATTGTTGTTAATATAGGCGGCTTAATCAAGTCTAATCATTACATTTATCGCTTGGTCGCTTAGGCGAGCAATACAAGATTACTCATAACACTCACGGCTTATCTAAGCTCATTAATAACTCGACCAAACGGATAATTTTAATATTGGATAATTGCCGATAATCAAAGTACGGGCAGACCACAGTCCGAGCCTTACTATCAATGGCAAATTCTTGATCTAACCAGTACAAATTCAACGCTTGTGCATTAACTGTACTGGCGGTCAACATTGATTTTGCATAGGTGCGCCCCATGATGATGTGAAAATTAGCGACGTCTTCATTGCCATTGTGCCGCTGGCCAATATCCACAGGAGCCGATTGATTATTTATATCTAGAGAGGGAAATATCAATGCGGTTTGACTTGCTCCTTGAAGTAAAAAGCGATCCCTGTAGGCCTGCCAGCTTTGACATTCAGCACCGGCAAGTTGAGCATTTAGCGTGGCATCAGCACCGCGCCAGGCAAAGATTAACTTGGCATACACGTTGAATACTTTACGCCAGCCATTGCCGCATTCTCTATTAATCGCTTCGATATCCCCATTATTGAGCGCCTGTATATGCTCAATAATAGGGAGATTTTGATAGTTCGGACGATTGCCGATATACACATTAACCTGAGCTTGGTTAGCACCTAAGCCCGCATGCTGTATGACAGAGCTTTTCAAAACTAACCTTGTGGTTGTAGTTCCTCATCAATGCAGGTAAGCATTTCTACTGCCTCAAGCATGATCCCTTCCTCATCTTCACTCAAAGGAAAGACTAACACCAAGGTACCATTGTTTTGCATACCCGGTAGCCACACTTGATGCCACTGGGCAAAGTCAATTTGTTTAGGCACGCAATCGGGAAAGTCGTTTTTGACCCAAGCTTGGGCAAACTCAGCATATGGCCAAACAGGGATGCATGCATCGTCTTCAGCTTTAAGCATTAACCAGCCATTATCACCGTAAAGTCCCCACAAATGCTGACGCTCGATCATGCTGGTAATCGCATAATCAAAGCGCTCTTCGGGCAACAATTTACTGAGGGCAATAAAATCTTCAGCTGAAATTTCGGTCATATTAACGTCCTGAATAGTGTGGGTTTGTTGTGAATAGCGAGAGCGTACAAACAAGCCATACCAGTGTGGCTTACACCTCAAAATTATGCAATTTTTCAGCAAAAACTTGATTTTTAGCCTTTCTTGAGCTGTTACTTAACAAACCAAGGAAAAGGTGAAAATCAATGTCAGCAAAATCGGTGGCGCAGAATACACTATCCTCCTCTAAAACGCCAAAAAGAAGGGCGTTATTAATCATTATTATTCTGCTCAGTGCAGTAGGTCTTTATACCTACTTGTATTACAGCAACATCGAAGAAGGCTCGAGCAACAATAACCTTTACCGCATTTTGTACGAAGCGACCAATACCTTAAATCAAAACATAGACAAACTAAAACGAGGCCACGATTATAACGAGAGCGAAACATCGATTCGCTCTTTACTTCCAAGTTATCAACGCACTACCACTGTGTCTCTGCGCAAAGTACCCAAGCCCCTAACTTACACGTTAGCTGCTCAGCAAATCCTAATCCGAGATAAAGCAAAAGAATCTATTGCCAAACTAGAAGTACAAGACATTTTGCCCACGCCCAAAGCGGGTTTCAGTCAATATTTATTTGCCAGCAAAGATGGGGCCGTTTTAGCATCAGCGGGACATGAGAAAACCATATCTATCGTCGATCTCACCAGTATTAACCAAGCGTTTTTGCGCCAAGAAAGCCGCTCTTTGTTGTCTATGGCTGATGCAGTTAAACCACAAGGCAACGCGCCTTTGCCCAGCTATAGTAGCCACATAGACATTACGCTTTCTTATGGTAAATATCGGGTGTTTGCCTTTCCTTTCGCCTTAGATATTCCAATCTCTTACTCTTCCAATGGCGAAACGCACACCCTAAACCACTTATATTTGCTAGGTTTAATGCCGCGCAACAAACTGATACAACAAAGTACCACCAGCTGGAATGCTTCTTTGCTGGTCGTCAGCAGCGTTAGCTTACTATTCGTGCTCTGTTTATTACGTCTCTATTTACTGCCCATTACGCATTCAATTACGGTTATCAATCGCACAGTGACCCACCTGATAAGCTACGGTTTTTTTATCGTAGTGTTGTCTTTACTATTAGCTTATTTTCAAAAATATGTGGTGCGATATAACAAAGATCACCAGGCCATAGAGTATGCGCAAAAAATAACCCAAGATATTGAGCAAGATGTTTATCACGTTTTCGATGAACTGAATCAATTTCGTGGGTTTTATCAAACACTGCTCGATACTACGCAGCAGGCGTCAGATTCATCCGCTAAGCAGAATATCAATAGTATTTTTAAACAAGCCCTAGAAAAGATAAACTTCCACGAATTTACCTGCCCTAGAGCAAACCAAGGCCACGCAGCTATTCTCCCATTAGCGGTTTCATCTGCCGATAAATTTTCCATCGACTATGAATGCACTGAAGACATGGGGATTACAGTTTCTTCTGACTTTGATGGCGCCAATTTGACTCAGTTTTTAAACCCAGATGGCACTCCGCCTGAAGATGCACAAATACTTGATTTTTTTACACGAAATATAGAAATAACCCTATCCGCTGAAAATAGCCTAGAAACACATGTAGGCAAGATTGATGAGCATGTGCCGCCCCTTAGCTTACTCAATGTATTTTTACTCAATAAAGATGGCGCTATCTTGACCCCATCTTTTTACTTTGTGGAAAACAATGTATTACCTGAGGGGTTTGAATTGTCGAACCGCGATTACTTTAAAAAAATACGCGATCATCAAGGTTGGGCACTACCGCGCAAAAAGACAAACAAACAGGCAAAACCAAGTGAAACTGACATATCGCCCAACCCTGCGTATCAACAGGCATATATTCAACGCTTGCTAAATGTCAATAACGCGACTCGGGGGACCACCATTTCAATGCCGTTATATCATGCTAGCGACATTCCACAGAAGGATAAAAAAGATGATCGCTATGCCAGCATCATCGCAGCTGATGTGATTTTGCCGAACATTGTTCTTGCTCAGCCAGCGCCCATGGATCTGACTTTTATGGTTGTTGACAGAGATGACGGACAAGTACTTTTTCACAGTGATGCTAGTCGCGCAATGGTAGAGAATATTTATTACTCCGGCAATCATAGTCCAATCTTGGACCAGCGTATTCGCGCCGCTTTAGATAGCACCCAGCACCACAGTTCTTCCTTATCAACAAAAGCAATTAAAGGATTTTACCATGGCCAAGCGGGACGTTTTTTTGTTCAGCCCAGCCTCATCGATAAATGGGCAGTACTGGTGTTCTATCCTGACGATAGCTTAGATGCCCTAATGACGAGCCAGTTTATGTTTTTGTGTATTAGTTTTGCCGTTTTCATAGTGATTTTAGCAACCTTAAGCGGGTTACTTGGGCGTCTCTTTGACACAGATAAACTCAAGCAATATGTCAATTTACCCGCCACGTTTGATACCAAAGAAATGCTTCATTTAAGCTCTACCTTAATTGGGATCATGTATTGCCTATTTACTTTTACGCATCTTGCTATCTACCCTAAAGAAGAAGCGGGCTACATGGTTTGGTTAATTGCCATCAGCACTGTGTTGCTTATATTCTACTTTGGATATCGCGGTTACAAACTGCTGTTCGAATCAGCTGGAGAAAGCTTCTCTATTCGTAGAAAAGGGAAAAAGGGGGCACTTTTCTTAGCCTGTGGCTTAGGCGCATTAGCCGCAATTCAAGCGCTGTATTTGGATAATGTGATGACGACGCCCCTAAATAACCTGACGCATTACTACCATTATCAACAATGTAATAAACTTAATCGAGAACACGCTGAGATAGCCGCCTTGGGCTTAACCCGATTTCCTAATTCAATTACTAAACATCGCATGGAGGCATCACACTTACTGTTTGGCGCGAAACATAAAGATGACCAAGTTAATTGGACTGCGGCCCTACAAACAAAATGCGCAGACTACTCAAAGGCAGTGATGCCTGATGATTTCCCAGGTGCATTGGATTTGCTCAGTACAACACAAAACTGGCCATGGTTGGATTCGTATATGTCGTTTTCCCTTGCCACTGAGGCGCATCCCACTCACGTGAATCAGGAGTTAACAATGCCTCGCAGCGCTAGTGCTGCAGGCATACTTGCAATTATAGTTGTGCTACTGGCTTGGCTGCACTTCAATAGAGTCACTCTGTGGCAACGTTTGTATTACTCACCTTTTTTCTTACGTCATATACGCTGCTTGAACTTACCGAGGCGCCAAGACAATTGCACTGCAACCTCACCCGCTCTGAGGTTGCAAGTTGACTCTCCTAAACCCAATGGTATCGATTTGGTGACCCTGCTAACCTTGTCACCTGTACCAGCAACGCCAGCAACCCCTAGCGAAACTGACGCAAGCGCTACGCAATCGTATTTCGCCCAGTTGCTCAACGACAGCCCCTATTTACAAACGCTTAAAACCAATAACACCGCTTTACCAAATATTAAAATGGCTTTATCCCCGCTGACTACAAACCCTGAACAAGGCTATCAGCTAGAACTTTGGGATATTGAAGTCTGCCTTGAAGTGCCTAAACTGCGCAGAAAACTGCTGGCGTTATTGATGGAGCTCAAGTCACTGGCATTACTTGGCAAAATAAAACAACTGACCCTTTACTGCGGCTTTTACAGTCTGCAGCGCGTTAAAATGAAAGACCCGCTGGCATCCTTTGACGACACTGCTCCCCTCGCTCATGCGGATTATTTGTCCTGGGCAGACTGCTTGTTGGACTTTACAGTGCATTTACCGCCCAAAATTACCCAGCAAATCTCGCCTGAAGTCTTAAACAGTGAGCTAACGCTTTTTGCCGACCTTGCGTGCCTATTTCCCAGCGTTGACACAGAGGTTAAAGATGCAGATAAACTTGAATTCCCGTTTGTTCACACACCTGGGAACTTATGGCGGAACCCGTCACAAATTCCGCGCTTCTACCAACAGATAAAACACCAACCCAATCAAACGTTCAGCACGGGTTATTGGGCGACCATTAACTATATCATTTTGGTTGCCGGGCCTTTGTATCGCTACAAATGGGAATTGTGCTCAAATGCTGAAAAGCTCGCACTGTATAATTTGGCAAAAGGGCAATATATCAATCCGAAAAACAGTGAAATGATAGAGCATTTAGCCTTAGCAGGTTTAATTAAGGTCGAACGCCGACACATTACAATTATAAATCACAGTTTTGCCCACTTTGTTCGACACGCGGAAAGCCCCCAAGCGATGAGTAGATTAATTTCTGACGGTGAAGCAGGTACGTGGAAGAATTATCGGCTCCCTCTGGGCTTACTGTTACTGCTGATTATAGGTGGCGTGGCGATGACCTCGGGGCAATCTTTATATATCATCGCCGCATCGTTAGCCGGTGTTATTGGCACCATCGCCAGTTTAACCAGCAGTGCCAATATGTTACGTGGGCATTTAAAAGAGTAAGCGTTTGGCTAAACCGCTGCCCCGCTGACAGCGCCTTGCAATACTAAGAGAGAGCGCCTGTTCATCGCTGTACAAGGTGAAAGACTTTTTCGCCCGCGTTAGGCCCGTATAAAGTAATTCACGGCTGAGTAATCGAGCTTGAGAGCCTGTCTCTACCCGTGGCAAACACAAATAAACATGATCGAACTCCGAGCCTTGGCTTTTATGAATTGTCATCGCGTACACTGTGTCATGAGGGGGCAAGCGACTCGGAAGCACCCCTCGCAAGGTATTTTGCTCTGTGACAAACCACACTTTCATCAGTTCGTCGTTATCAGCATCCGGCATTACTATGCCAATATCACCGTTAAAGAGCCCTAAACTATGATCATTTTGTTTAAGCATCACAGGGCGACCGGGGTAGAAATCACGCCCTAGTTCAATAGCGCCCTTTTTATTGAGTTCAGATTCTATCAGCGCGTTGACTTGTAGTACGCCCCAATTCGCCTCTTTTTGTGCGCATAGGACTTGTTGCTGTTGTAACAAACTGAAAACCTCAAGCCCCTTGCTATGCAGCGTTCCTTGCGCACAAACGTGTTTTACATGCTCAAAATAGGCTTGGTAATCTGGCAATAGTTTAGCCACCAAGGCTTTTGGCTCATCGCTGGTTTGCCAAACAACATCTGGGTAGCGCTCATCAGCGAATAACGCTTTTGAAGGGGTTAATTTGCCACTATTGATTGCCCGCGCTAAGCGTCCAATACCGCTTTTTTCACTGAAACGATAACTCTTATGTAGCAAAGCCAAACTATTACTGATCGGTGCTTTGTTTGGTGTACTTACCTGCAGATCAATTTGACACAAGTCTTTAATTACCCTCAATGCCTCATCGCTATATGGCGGGGGCTGATCGTACACAGTGGGCGAGAAATTAAGCGCTGCGGCGCATATATCTGACAGCACACTGCCCGCCTCTACCGAGGCAAGTTGATCTTTATCACCCAGCAGAATGATTTTGGCGTGGGCGGGTAACGCCGCAAATAATTTGCTCATCAGGGGTAAATCAACCATGGAGGCTTCATCCACGATCAACACATCTAAATGCAGGGGATGCTGAGCGTTAAAACGAAAATAAGGACTGTTCGCAATACTGCCTAATAACCTATGAATGGTGCTGCACTGGTTGGGTAAATCTGCTTGTAATGCCGTGGGCAGTTTGCCCATAGCCGCACTGATAGACTGACTCAAACGCGCTGCGGCCTTTCCGGTCGGCGCGGCAAGTTTAATTTGCAGTTTTTTATGTGCATGCCTTGCTAGCCCCTGCAATAAAGCCATTAATCGTATAACCGTGGTGGTTTTTCCCGTACCAGGGCCGCCTGTTATAACGCTGACATTTTGACTTGCCGCCAGGCACACTGCCACTTGCTGCCAGTCAATAGGTGCTGCTTGCTGATCTTGTGCGCTGTTTTTTGCCAAGCTGTTTTTAGCCAAGCTGTTTTTAGCCAAGCTGCCTTTTGATTCATGCGTAGCAAACAGCTGAGCTAATAAGGCTTGGCCTTGGGCAACATCTAACGTCGTTGCACGCCCCGTCATGCTATTTATTTTGCTCGCCAGCTGTACTTCATATTGCCAGTAACGCTGCATATAAAGTTCACTGCCTTGTAAAATAAGAGGCTTGCTTTGGGGCGCAAACACGGGCTCGCAGCTTGTCGATGCCGTACTTTTTATAGCGTTTTTTTCAGTGCTCTTATTAACAGTGCTGGCATTCTCCGCCTCCCCTGTGTATCGCTCATCAACCACAGCAACACAAGTCGATGCGCTTAACATAGGCAATAGTTGGTCGATAGGCTCGAAGCGATAAAAAGGCAAAAAGGGCTGATAAGTGTTATCTAGATTAAGGCAGCTATCTTGCTCCCCCAAGCGGCTACTTAAATAAGCTGCCAATAACCCCACCACATGAATACCGTTCACATCGACAGCGTGTTTTCCATGTTCGTGAAGCATTACAAATTCAGCAAATGCCAGATCCAATGGGCGAATACGCCCTATTTTCAACAAATTTTGTAAGATACTGGTCGTGGTTGGTACCTGTGCGGCGACAGATGCCTGAGCATCTAGCTTATTTGTCTTAGATGCATCATCATTGTTGGCCATTTGCTTTACCATTGAATCGGTTACCATAAGTCCAGTTGTCCTTGCCCAGAGGGAGCGTCACCGCCGCTACGTTTAGTGCCTGAAGATGTACTGGCTGGTGTGGGCTGATATCGCCCATCAAACAAGGCATCTAAGTCGTCAATTAAAGCTTGTGCGGGCAGTAAGTAAAACACACCATTGCCCGGTTTTTCACTGTGCATTCCTCGCAAGAAGGTATAAAAAGCCCCACCAATGTGCTCGGCATAAGCGTAATCTGATTTGTTATTTTTCAGCCAGCGGTGCAGCGCCACCGTATATAAAATGGCTTGCAAATAGTAATCATGCTCTTGCATGGCACTCGCCATCGCTTCACCATGATAATCCGTAAAATCAGCCCCTAAATAATTCGATTTATAATCCAGCACATAAAACTTGCCTTGATACTGCAGGGTCAAATCAATAAAGCCTTTTAGCATACCGTTTAGTTGTTCAAACTGATAATGATGCTGGCGCTGAGGAATATGCAGGTTGAGAATGTGATTAAACGTCTGTGCTTTTACATCAACTAACGGCAAATAAAATTCCATTTCTACCAATACCTGGTCCTTTGCCAAAATGCCTAAACACAGCTCATCAATGTCGCTTGTACCCTCAGCAATTGGGCTGGTTAACTTAGCCTGCAACACATCAAGGATCCACTGTTCAACCACATCGAACCATTTTTCTTCAATACCGTACCAAGTGCCCTGTTCGACAATGACATCCTGTAAATTAACCGGGTTGGTGAAATCAATTGACTCAAGCACCCCATGCAAAAATGAACCGGCCTGCGCCCCTTTCACAAAGGTGAATTGATCAAGCACCTCTTGTTCAATAAGTGCTTCGCCATCAGCACCAAGCAATGACATTTCTATATCTGACAACAACGAGAGACTGTCATCATTGTTTTCTATTCGATTATCTGTAGGCACATTCTGGACTTGGCTTACAACAGACGTTCTACTGTCATTTACCTCACGCTTTGGGCTCGCTAAACTTGCAATTTGGTCAAATTTATCAGCGCCTTCATCTTGGCCTGGGGCCACAAACTCGTGATGCTGCTGACTACTAATCGCTGAATAACTGGTTAAACGCCAACGGCGAGTAACGGGCTTAGGCAACTGAGCGGCTTGCAACGCCACGTGACTGCCTTGTTGTATCTTCTCAATCTCATCACCTGATGCTTCTATGCCACCAGTGGGATTTTCACCAGCGACGCCTGATTTCTGTGCATTAACCTCAAGGCCATTGGTGCTTTTAGTAAGCAAGAGTTGCTTAAGCTCGGTTACATTGCGCTGCGCTTCTTGGGCCTTAAATCCGTGATACCCCAAGTCAATTGACTTCGATAAATCGTCTAAACGCTGGGCAATTATTGGGTCACTTATGGAAGTTCCTTGGTCAAACAGTATCCGCCCAGGGGCGGTTTGCATCAACTGAGACTCTTTTTTACGTTGCGGGTGGCTGTTATTCCACAGGCCTATAAAACAATAATGTACCGCTCGCGTCAGTGCTACGTAGAGTAAGCGAATATCTTCAGCGAGTCGCTCGTGATCGGCAAGGGCAAGGTTTTCTTCAGCGCCTAAAAAGTCAATAACCAAACCATCGGTATCACTGTGATAAATGGCTTCTTTCATTTCTCGGCAGCGACTGGCAAACGGAATAAACACCAAGGGATATTCCAACCCTTTACTGGTGTGCTGAGTAATGATCTGCACCAAATTTTGTTCTGTTTCCAAGCGAATTTGTTGGCCTTCATTGTCGTTATCTGGCTCGGCTAAGTGCGCTTGAAACCAATGTAAAAGCTGGCTTTCACCCGACATCAACTGACTTTGTACTTGCAACAGTTCTACCAAATGGCGCAGATCCGTTAAACGCCTTTGGCCATCTTGATACCGCTCTACCAGTCTTTGGGCAATACTAAAGTGGCGCATTAAAATATTCAGCGCCATCATCAACCCATGGCGTTGCCATAACTGATGCCAATAGGCGAATTGCTCAACTAATTTTTGCCATTGCCACTCTTCGCTGAATAAGGTGTCTAGGGCGGCGGCGTCATAACAAAATAATTCGCTGGCGATCGCCGCCCGTAAATATCGGTCATTGCTGGGATTGGCTAACGCTTGCACTATGGCATATAAATCCACTGCTGTTTGACTGGCAAATACACTTTTACGCGCCAAAAACATGCTATCTACACCAAGCTCAGCTAAAGCCTGTTTAATGGTGTCAGCTTCATTTCTGTCTCGTACCAAGACGCAGCAGTCCCCTGGCATAATGCCGCGTTGCATTATCTTAGCTTCACCCGTTGCGCCTTGATGAATAAATTGCGCAATACGCCAGGCACATTGTTGTGCCATGGCAGTTTGGGCCTCACCCCAGCCAATTGGCTGTGCGTTTTCACTGGTTAAGTGATGCACATCTAAGCTGTTGTGACTTTGACCAAGGACCTGCAAGCCCGTTTCTTGTTCAACACTTGCCACCGCTTGAAACGGAATACTGTCTTTAAATAAAAATCCCGCCTCACTTTGGGTAAATAAGGTATTCACCCCTTCCACTAAACTTGGCTGCGAGCGCCAGTTAGTCCCTAGGGTAAATTGGCGCTCAACATCCACCAAGTCTTTAGCGGCAATGTAGGTATGAATATCTGCACCGCGAAACGCATAAATGGCTTGTTTAGGATCGCCAATAGCGACCCAGCAAGGTGAGATATCACTAAACTGCTGAGTGTAAATAATACGAAAAATATCAAACTGTATTGGGTCAGTATCTTGAAATTCATCAATCAGCGCCGCGGGATAACTCTCTTGAATTGCTTTTGCTAAAGATTGCTGCGCTGTAGTTTGAGATTCTGGGCCTGCTTGACCACCTGATTGCGCTTGTGCCGTCAATGCGCGATGCAAACAGCTAAGCAAATCATCTGGTGATAACAACTGCAAACGTTGTTTGTTATTAGCAAGGTTTCGGCTGATATGCCCTAGCGCGTCCAAACTGTAGGCCAGTAAAAGTTGTTCATGACATTGCTGTTGTAAGTAACCCAAGGTTTCAAAGCGGCTAAAATCTAGATGCGCTAAGCTCTTAGAGGTTTTCTTCATGGCCCCAGCCACTTTCGCTGGGCTAAACACCTGCCATAGGTCTTTATCAAAATCAGCACGGCTTTCGTCGCTGAGACAAAACGCCTGCATTTTGCCAATATAATCTGCTTTTCCAAGCTTGGTGTTGGCTTTTAGATCGGCATCAACTATCTGCTGGGCCACGTTATTATCGAGCCACCAGCGCTTAGTTTCTTGTAAGGTGCGAATATACTCATCAACACATTGATGGCTGGCGCGTATATCTGCCTTTTGCAAAGGAGTGACATGACGGTACAACAAAGAACTCAAGGCAGATTGTAACGCCTGAGGGCTTTGCCAAATACACAGTAGCTCGTTCAATATTTGCCGCGGTAACTGAACAATATGGCCACGCCAGTAATCCTCAACCGCCAGTTTCAACCATTGAGACTCATCAAGCACCAAACTTTGTTCGTACATTGCCCCGCTTTCAAAGGCATGTAAGCTGAGCATTCGTTGACAAAAACCATGTATGGTAAATACCGAGGCGTCGTCCATTTGCTTAATCGCCAACAGTAAGCGGTGGCAATCGAGTTCAATATTTTCACTACGGTCGATTAAATATTGGGTAAATTCGTCGTCACTCTTGTGCGCATAAAAATCAAAATACGCCCGTTGCAGTCGTTGACGAATTCGCTGTTTAAGCTCAGCGGTAGCGGCGTTGGTAAAGGTCACCACTAAAATTTTATCAACACTCAAGGGCGTGCATTCATCCCCTAACAGCAAACGTAGATACAGGTTGACTATGGTGTAGGTTTTTCCGGTTCCTGCACTGGCTTCGATAAGAGAAGCACCGGTCAGTGGAAAGGTCTTGGTATTTAACGGGATCATGACGCCTCTCCTAACCTATCAAGCAAGGGGCCGAACAAGGCATTGCTCACTTCGCTGAACGCGCTAAAGTGCTGTTGTAAATCGGGGCATACACGGCGAATATGCGGTTCATCTCCCTCGCCTTTAGCGAAATAACTACCATAAAACGCATTTTGCGCTTTTACCCAGGCTTTTGCTTCATCTTGTACGCTGAGCCATTCAAAGGCCGTTTTAGGATAAAAATGTAGTACCTGCTGCTGCCCCAAACGCCAATAATGAATAAACACGGCCAATTGGGTTTTCGCCTCAGCCATGCCGATAGCTTCAATACTAAAAGGCGCTTTGTCATCTACACCGATAAAATAGGCGCGTTGGGGCTTGGCCACACTACCGTTGGCACATAGGGCTAGCCAAGTTAACCACAAGTGTAATACGTTATTCCCTTTGACTTTCCCCGCTCGCCAAAGTACTAAATTTCCGCCGTAGAGTGTGTTTACCCAGCCCGTTATTTGCATACTTTGCGTTGTTGCTGCGCCCGGGTTTTGTGCGCTAGCATGCACCTCATCCTCGGTTTTGACTGTCGTTCCATCGGTTGACATAGCCAGAAGATCATTCAAGGTAAAGTTTATCTCTACGCGCTGCGCTGGCACCTCGTCTAGTGGGCCACCGATGACCTCGACAATCGCATCGAGTAACGCTTGTGACTGCTTGTAAACTGGCTGCAAGCTAATATCGGCAATATTCCCCGTGGGCAACTTTCCTTCTGCCCGTAGGCGTGTTGTCCAATCCTCTTGTTGGGTCACCACAAACCGTTCATTGAGTATGTAGCGCGCGAGCGCATCTAACTCAAATGGCTCGTCATCGCTTTGCGCCTCGTAAATACGGGTTAATCGAGTTTGCCAACGTTGGGTGAAAAACGCTTTGGCCGGGTTACTAAAAAACGCCAACAGCTCGTCTAATTCCACAGCCGATGTTTGGCTGTGTTCAGGTAGTACCTTAAGCGGCGCGGAACAGAAATCGACCTCTTTGTCAGCATGAAATGTTCCCTCACTCAACTGCTGAGCCAGGGCTAACCAATGCGTTTGAAAGCTATTGGCAATACCCGTTGTTGTGTCTGGGGTGAAATACACTGGGTTAAACGGTTGTAAGGCGTGCTCGTGATACAAATGTTGCAGTAAATTTTCTGCGCAATCCTTAACAGGCAGTACGTCATCCCCCGCTAAGCAGAAGGTTTGCTCTGTATATTCAAGTAACTCGCTGAGCAAAATGGATGGGCTACGCTCTGAGTTGTCTTTGGCACTATAGCCCTGAAAACTTAAATACAAACGTTTACGCGCTGATAATATTGCCTCAAGAAATAAGTACCTGTCGTCTAATCTTCGTGAACGGTCTCCTCGTCGCGCTTTGCCTATGCGCATTAAGTCAAAGCCTACGGGTACAACTTGCCTTGGGTAATCCCCGTCATTTAGCCCTAACAAGCACACCACTTTAAAGGGCACGCTACGCATCGGCATCAGGGTGCAAAAATTAACATAGCCTGCTAAAAACCGTTGCCCTACCCCTTTACTGGACAAACTTTGTTCAAGCTCAGCCAGAAAGACATCATGCACAATATCGCCCTCAAACTGATGCCCATGGAGGGTCATTTGCTGCAACGATTGGCGCAATTGTAAAATATAAGTTTGGTCATCATCGTCGGGCAAATACAGTGCATCGATGAGTTGCAAAGCATCTTCAATTTTTGCTATGAGACTGTCTGAACGTTGACAAAACGCCAGTGCATTGCCTAGCGCTTGGCTAAACATATAAAACTTTCCTAATGCGACCACATGCTGCCCTTCAATTTGCTCGTAAGGGGCAATTTGCCCGTGGGCATCATCAAACATACTTTGGCCGCCCATGGCGTATCCGGCAAGTAAGCGCTGTAAACCGAATAACCAGGTATTTTGTGGCTCATTTGGTAGTGACCACCGGGTTTTATCTTGCCCATCCCAGCCCCAGCGCACACCTGCTTCTGCAAGCCAAACGCTGAGTAAGTCAAACTCCTCCGGGGAAATATCAAATTTACGTTGCACCGCAGGCACTTCACACAAGGCCAACACGTCAGACAACCCGATACGACTTTGATGCAATGACATTAGCTGTATAAAGCTATTTAGTAATGGCGATTCCTGTTGTGCGTTGCGATCTGAAATCGCGTACGGGATCGAAAGCCCTTTATCAGTTCCACCAAATATACCGTCAATAATGGGTGCATAGCTTGCCACGTCGGGCATCATGACTATCACATCGCCGGGATGTAATTCAGGGTTCTGGGCGAAAAGGTGTAATAGCTGGTCATGCAATACCTCAAGTTCACGCACTGCGGAATGGCAGGCGTGCACTTGCAGTGTCATATCGTCATTGTCGATTGGAATTTTTGGATACTGCTCACCGTTCGATAATAGCTCTTGTGCAGACAACGGCTCCATCGCCCCGCGATGGGTTAAGGCTAATACTTCATGTTGTAGATGCTCAAGCAAACTATGAGGCTCTTGCTCAATAAAAGCATCATGCAGCTCTACCTCTAATGCGAGGATCATGTCTTGGTAATCTCGCCCTTGTTTCCCCCAAGACGCTAACAAAGGGTTCCCCACCAGCAGGTAATCGTCCACACCGCTTAGACCGCCCTGCTCAGCCTCGTTTGCTTGGACTAATAAACTTTGCAATTTGGCTTGCAGCACTTGTTTGTTGTCAACGATATCCCCCCAATAATGGGCGCTGGGGTTAAACCAGAATATGATCACGTCGCGGTTTTTTGCCAGTGCTGAAAATATTTCCAATTGCTGCACTGGCATAGCTGACAAACCAAACACAAATAAGGGTTTAAGAGACGCATTAGTGCTAGGCGACTGCTCAAGTTCCTGCAATAAACGCGTATGTAAGTTCGCCCTATGATAAGGGGACTCTGCCAGCTCTTTGGCATATGCAACCAACGCCCGCCATAAAATAGGCTGCCAAGGTTGAGCGTCTACATCTGTGTCGTCTAAGGTGTTTTCACCCTTTTCCCATGCGAGGATCCATTCAGGGCGATAAACCAAATACTGATCGTAAATATCCGCTATTTTTTGGCATAATTGATAAAGCTTTAATGGTTGTTGCTCATCAAGATATTGGGCAATACTGGCAAACTCTGTCTGCTCACTCATGCTCGGCAGAATGCTCATGAGTTTCCATGTCATGTTGTCTTTGGTAAATGCTGACTGTTCGGGTAAATCATTAACGTGGCTTTTGTACAATTGCCATATGTAACTAGAGGGGAGCGGAAACTCGATATTAGCCGAAATACCCAGCGCTTGCGCAATTTCTATTTTTAGCCACTGGGCCATACCTGGGCTTTGCACTAGCACCACATCCGGGGAGAAGATGCTTTCTAGCGAACTTTTACTCTCACCTAACCAACCGATCAGATAGGCAGCAAGGCTTTCCATTTTATTTGACTGCACCAGATGCAACATAGCTAACTTCACTCAGGAAATTGATGCCCAAGTGTAGCAAAAATACTGTTTATAAAACCACTATTGATTGGTGATATAACCTTGCCCGCTTTGTAGAAAAACTGAACAAGGTCAATAGGTTGAATATTCTAACGATGCTGGCGTTCACACACTTCATAAAACCGGAACATTGCTGATTACGCTCTATCCCATTTTTGCAAAGGCATTATTGGCAAGCCCTTCGCTATCTTTTCTGGCTGAAAAAGATAGCGCGTTAAACAAAGCGAAATAAAGGTAAAATAAGGGTGAAATAAGCGATATTATTTGTCTTGATCGGCTTGTAAGGCAGCAATGATGTCCGCTGGTTCAGCACGGGTACGGTAGTCCACATCGACGAATCGCCAAATGACCTCGCCCTGTGCGTTCAGTACAAAGGTCGCTGGTATAGGCAGCACACTTCCATTGCCATTATTAATGTTGGCCAAGTCTAAGCCACGATCTTTGCGCATGTGCTGCAAAATAAGCTCTGGCACTTCCCACGCTACGCCGTAAGATGCCGCAACTTGCGCATCTTGATCTGATAACACGGTAAACGCTAACTGGCTAATTTCGCTTTCACTCAAGCTATCGTCAGGCACTTGAGGACTTATCGCAACTAGCTCTGCTCCCGCAGCGTGAATGTCGTCTAGTACTGACTGCAAAGCACGTAATTGCAAATTACAGTAGGGGCACCAATCGCCTCGATAAAAAGTAACGACCACTGGCCCTTTAGCACATAATTCGGTTAACGATACGTGCTGGCCTTGCGCACTTGGCAAGGTGAATTTGGGTGCTTGCTGGCCAACGTCAATCGCGTCACTGCCTTGTTCGAACTCATGAGCTTTTGCCATTAGCTCATCCATTGATTGCATAAACTCAGGTTTAGCTTGGCGTGATTTCTCTATTTGTGCATCAGTTTGTTGTTTAAGGGTGGTCATTGTTTCTCCTTTTTTTGCAGCGCTGGTTTAAAACACACTCAGTGCTGCGTGAAAGATGTAGCGCACTAGATAAGGCGCAGATAATGGTTCACGAAAAATACTCCCCAGTAAAATACTTCTCGGTAAAATACTCCCCGGTAAAATAAAAAGCGTTATGTACCCCGATTCAGAGTAAGCATAACGCTTTTCGTTCCATTGATATCAATTCCAGTTCCAGTCAATAATTATCCTCTCAGCAAAAATTTAGTGGAATTGGTATAAGTGAAATATTAAATTTTCATGCGACCTGTATTACTAACGCCCCGCCTTGCCTTTACTTAACGCGGGAAAACGCATGACTTTAAATTCACCCTGACTGGCATTATCACCGCCATTTAACACGGGGGAGCGATGCAGTTCGTTTACGGTAAAATAAATATAATCATCAGGGCCATACGCAAAGCCATCAGGCCACACGATACGTTGATCTTTATACAAGGTACGGCTTTTCCCTGCAGGGCTCGTCACTTCAATCGCCCCTTTAGTCACCGATGTCACATATACGTTACCGCCGCCGTCTATGGTAATTCCATCCGAAAGCGACTTATCGCCATAACGCTGTATTTTGTCTTCAAGTGCTTGAGCATCTAGTCTTGCATCAAGTAAGTCAGCTGTTTTTATACGATAAATGGCTGTGCCTGACATAGCGCCGAAATATAACCAGTTTGATTCTGGATCAATCGTAATAGGGTTTACCCCTAAACGTACTGGTTGGCCACCTAAGGTTATCGCCCTATCTTCAATCGTCATATCAACATCTTCGGCTTGGGTAAATTCGCTCCCTTCTAACACGCGCCTTACTAGGCCCGTTTTTATATCGGCCACTATAATAGCTGCGCGTTGGTTCGCCGCCGTATCAGCTATATAGATTTTTCCATGTTTTGAATCAATCGCTAAATCATTTAAAAACGACCCGGGATTGATCATGGGTTTGGCAATATAAATGATTTTTTCTAACGATTCTGAGCGTGTATTCCAACCTACAATGCGCCCTGCGTGGTCGTCTCCTGAGGTATCAAGCATCCACAAGATACCGTTTTGATCCACATTCAAACCCAATACATCGTAAAGTCCTAGCTTATTTTCGCCCGGTTTAGTCGCCCATTCTTCATTTGGGTAGGGCTTCACGGAGCCGTCATTAAACAACTCAACCACTTTTGTGGGTTGGCCGTAAAAACCATGCACACTTAGAAATTTGCGGCCATCGGCGCCAATCGCGATATTACCAGGCGGGGTCGTCTCCCCAAAGGTTGCGTATGTTTCAAGCTCGTGACTTATCTCTTGTTGAGTATGAGTTTCAGTTGCTGGTTGCGTTTGCGCCACGGCAATATTTGAAGATAAAATCGCGGCGCTAAGCAACGTAAGCGCAGTTAGTTTTGTGCGTAATTCAACCAATGAATTAACCGTTAACATCATATAATTTCTCAGTTCGTTTTTGATGAATGACTATTGCAAGGCATGCATTTAACCCATTGACGGTAGTGACCGGCAAAACAGTCAACCCATTTCATATTGACCCAGCGGCAAGCAGAAACCGCCACACAGATTAAAAACCGCTTAAAACCAGTTTGCCCACAGCCGTTTGTGACTCCAGTATTTCATGGGCTTTAAGCAGATTCGCTAGGTTAATTTTGCCCAATTCTTCTCCTAGGGTTGTGATCAAAGTGCCATTATCAATAAGCTCGGATACTTGATTCAGTATGTCATGCTGTGTTTGCATATCCGTTGTAGTAAACAGTGATCGGGTAAACATAAACTCCCAATGCAACGACACGCTTTTACGTTTCAACGCTACCACATTTAATGACGCTGGGTCGTCAATTAACGCAAACTTACCTTGAGGTGTAATGCAGTCAACGATTTGCGCAAAGTGCTGATCGGTATTGGTTAAACTGACAATATTATCAACACTATCAAAACCAAGGGCAGCCAGTTGCTGTGCCATGGGTTTATGATGATTGATCACATGATCAGCGCCTAACTTACGGACCCAGTCGGCGCTTTTATCCCGAGAGGCGGTAGCAATAATAGTAACATTGGTTAGTTGCTTGGCTAGTTGCAGCAAAATGGAACCGACGCCCCCTGCAGCACCAATAACCAACAAGCTCTGTGTGCTGTCATTGTCAAGTTGCAAGCGATCAAACAATAGTTCCCATGCTGTCACTGCTGTTAAGGGCAAAGCGGCTGCTTGGGCATCTGATATCGATTTAGGGGCGAAGCCAACAATACGTTCATCAACCAATTGATATTGCGCATTACTCCCTTGGCGCGTCATATCACCCGCATAAAATACCCGATCACCCACCTTAAACAGGCTCACGTTATCCCCTACCGCTTTTACTGTCCCAACCGCATCATATCCCAGTATTTTCATGTTAGGCGCGGGGTTTATTCTGCCGCGCAGCTTGGTATCCACTGGGTTTACTGATACGGCTTTGACTTCAACTAATAAGTCTCTGGCAGTCGCAACAGGTATATCGACCTCATATTCTTGCAGGGAATCAGCGGCAACTGTTTCACTAGGCTGCGTATAACCAATGGCTTTCATCACACTCTCCAATTAACAGGTTTGTTTGCAATTAACGGCGATATTGTAAATCAGATAACGGGTAGAAAAAGTGTTGTTTAAGCGAAACATTTTCAAAATTTTATTGAAAAAGCATCGCTATTTGCTTAGAAAGATAAATTTAACACATAAAAAAACCAACAATGTATATACATTCGATACTCATTAGATATACAGTTAACGCTGATAAATCAAGATTCGGTTGGGCAATCCTTTGAGTGCTAAAAAAGCAAAGAAGAAAAATAGTCAGTTAATTGTCCGCATTAACGATCAAGAACGTGCTGAGTTTGTAGACTTATGCGAAGAACTTGATACCAGTGCAGCCCGAGAAGTACGCAGATTTATCCGTCAGTTCATTGATGAGCATAACCGTCCTTCTGCAGGAGACTAACGGGCGCTCACATGACATTATTAAATTAATTACAAGGAATATTTAAATGGCAAAATCAAATGCTAAAGCGTTAAAGAAAGAAATTAAGAACCGCAAAGCTAAAATTGCTAAGCAAGAAGGCAAAGTGAAGAAGTTGAAAAAACAACTTAAAAAAGCCAAGTAACCGGCGTTGTGTTTGGCCGCAGAGGTATTCTCCCTGCGGCTACTATATTTTTTGTTTATTGGGGCTCACTTTAAAAGAAGCCGCTTAATCAGGCCTAAACCAAACCCTATATCAAATAGTAAATAAAGCCGCGCGACAGGTCACTCTTACATCTCCCCTTCAATTTAACAGCCGTTTCAACTGCCACTGCAATCAACACCATTGTTAAAACGATATAGTGTTAAAACGATACAATGTTAAAACAATATAGTGTTAAAAACGAAAGCCGACTGTCACTCTATATGTGCGTGGCTCTATGATGTGATAATGAATGTCTTCTACTCCTTGGCTTGCTTCACCGGGCAATCGCGATGCATAGAAGTAATCTATGTCGTGGGCATCACTATCAAAGACATTAAGCACTTCCAGTTTTAATTCGTACGCCCCCCAACGTTTACCAAGCAAAGCGTTAACTACGGTCGAGGCGTCAGATTGCACGCTATTATCTTCAATCAAAGGACGCTCGCCAAAATGCCGAACACGGATGCTGCCGTAGCCAGTGTCACTAAAAGACGCACTGACACCCATTTGTAGTACTTGGTCGATCGCCCCAGGTATATGCGCTCCCTCGGGTCGGGGATCTGAGAATTCAGAGTCGGTCATAGAATACTCTAGGTCAAAGGAGAGGTTATCCGTCATTCGATAATATGCAGTCAACTCCAGACCTTGGCGTTTACTCGGACGACTAGCCTCGGTATTACCTGCATCACCGACGAATAACAACTCACTGTCTAGCGACAACTGCCACAAAGCCAATGATGCGTTAACACTGTCATCTAAATCGACTCGTATACCTAGCTCGGCACCATCAGAGCGAACCAGCGCATCAACTGGGGTGGTCGTTTCTCCACTGTTTGGATCAACTTTGGTGGTGGTTCCTCTGGCGTCATTGGAGTGAAAGCCCTGCCCTGCGGCCATGTACACTTCAAACAGATCATTGATTTGATAAGTAATACTGCCTTTAACAGAAACCAAACCCTCATTGTGCGAACCATTATTGTCGTTCAAATTGACATTGTTAATGTTTAGGTCGATTAAACTTGCCACATCGAAATCAAAATAGTCATAACGAATGCCAATGTTGCTGCGTAGCTTAGGTGTTATGTCGAAGGTGTTTCGCACATATAGGGCGGCACTGCTTTGTGTTACCTCATCACTTCGAACCGTGCCTCGCCTGACACGCTCGGTGGTTTTATACAAACCCACTTCTTGAATATCATCTATTCGGGTTTCAAAACCTAACGTAGTGCGAGACTGCTTATGGTCGAAATGATAGTGCCCCTGGGCGCCATACACTTTACGTTCATCAACCTGTTCAAACTGATCACCATTAATAGGATCATCAAGAAAGTAGGTAAAGTTAGAAAACAAGTTGAGATCATATTCAATAAAATACGCCGTAAGCGACGCGTGCGCTGAATCCCAGGCGGCACTTGCGCTATAGCGACTCGAATCCCCGCCGAGCGATGTATCAATCGAGCCAAGTTCATCTATATTCCCGTTAGCAACGGCCCGTTGCGGTATTTGGTCAGCGCTATTCCAGCTGTTGTCATAAGCCATAAGCGTAAACGACAGTATTCCATCACTGAGCTTTTGTGAGTGTTTAATCAAGCCGTTTATTTTACTTACGTCTTCATCAATATCATGCCATGGCCCTTGATATATTTGCTTTTCTACTGCGTACAACAGACTCCCGTTTGCAACCTTTTCAACACTATCAGCCACTAAAAGGCGCGTATATTCATTTTCCCCTAAGGTTAAACTAGCCATACCGGTTTCTAAGGTATTTGGCGTACTAAAAAATGCGCTGCCTGCTCCTGAGAAGTCCCCGACTTCGGTAAAGTAAGGGCCTTTCTTATAAGCCAACGTTTCTACGAGCTCAGGAATAATGAAGTTTAAATCTGTGTAACCTTGGCCGTGGCCATGGGTCCGCATATTCACTGGCATGCCATCTACAAAAGTCGCAAAGTCAGTGCCGTGATCAAGATTAAAGCCACGTAGGAAATACTGATTCGCTTTACCACTTCCGCTATGCTGAGTAGCAACCATGCCCGGCACGAGCTCCATTAGTTCACCAGTGCGTAGCAGTGGCCGTACCTCAATTTCCTCTTGTCCGACAAAACCCTCTGAGGCGGAAATAGCCGACCCTATCAGATTAGTAGAGCGCCCCTTAACAGTGATTTGTTCAAGCTCGTCATTAGCACGAGCAGTCTCTATATTCGTTAGTAAACAAGCAGTTAACGTGGTCGCGATTGCCGACTTAAAAAATATATCCATATTCATTCCATTTTTTTGCGTGTAACGTTTTTATATTTCAGAACACAAAGTCTAAAAACTCATAACATGCATGATAAATCGTGCATGCCTTAACCTAGTTAACGCCTATGGTCTCTATTCGGATGCAATTAATAGTCGATTAATAGAAATGCTTATTGGATTGAGCAGGCTCAAAGCGGTGAATGTTACCTAAAATCACTAATGAGAATGACATCAAGGTTCAGCAGAGAATGACATCAAGGTACAGCAGCAAAGTGTATTGCCAAATAGTCTTTTGCTATGTAAAGGCAATGTCGCCGTTGACAAGCTACAACCTATTTAGCGGCCAATATTTACACCTGCTTTGAAATAAAATCACTTTATAAGTCCAAGCTGTTGCAGCTCAAAACTTGTTTTTACACTCTCGGGGGAGCGTGCTTTGGGTATGCGAGCAAGCAATGGCGCAGTGAGTAAATGTTGAAGACTTTGGATGTTTTCTTCTAAAAACGGCATATCTGGCTCGAGCATATTCGCCACCCACCCCGCGATTTTCAAGCCGTCCTGCTCTATTGCTTGCGCAGTTAACAATGCATGATTAATACAACCCAAACGCATGCCTACCACCAAAATAACAGGTAGTTTTTCTGCGATAGCAAAGTCTGACAAAAACTGTTCTTGGCCATTGTTATTTTGCCCCAAAGGTAAGCGCCAGCCACCTGCCCCTTCAACCAAAAGCACATCGCTTTGCTTAGCCGCTAAAGCAGAAAATCCCCTATTGATAGACGAAAGCTCAATAGGTTGCGCTTTGCCCATGGCTACAAGGTTCGCACAGGCAAGATGTGGTGCGATTGGCTCTTCAAACGCAATAGGATTCACTTCGTTATAAGCAAGTGCCATGTTACTCGCCTGTTGTAATTGCAATGCATCTTCATTTCTAAGTCCATTGGGGGTTACCCCGCAACCCGCTGAGACCGGTTTGTATGCAGCCGTGGAAAAGCCCGCGTCAGCGCATGCCGCTAACAGCGCACAACTAACAAAGGTTTTTCCTACCTCTGTATCTGTGCCTGTGACAAAAAAAGCCTGTTGCCCCTGTGACGGTTGGGTATCAATTCGTGGCATGCGCCTTCCTTACTATATTGCTTTGATTCATAAATGGCAGTTGGAATATTAGGCTGAATTAACGTAATGACATGCTGCAGCTTAGCCAGCGTTAGTTAACGGGTTTGGTGAGCGTTAAAAAACAAACACTGTAGGTTAAGGGTAATCCTTCAGCACTACCAAATGTTTGCTGATAACACTGCTCGAGCGAACTAAGGGTATGGCGACTAATGGCTTTTTGCTGTTTATTGCTGGTAATTACATTAGCACCAATTTGCTTTATTGAGCCGAGTAACGCTCGTACATCTAAATGCCGAGTCACGTAATTTCTTTGCTGTACTTTGACCTGCAATCCAGCCGCTTTAGCATCACGCGCCCACGTTTCAGCGCAAGTAAATTGATTAATATTGCGTGTGCTGTCTACCTGCTGCCAGCACGTATCTAGTTCATACATTGAGCCTTTACACATGATCGCCAGCACTCCACCAGCGCCAGGGGCCAATACACGATGAATCTCACTGCACACTTGACGACTATTTTTACACCATTGTAATGCCATTGAAGAAAACACTGCACTGGCTTTATTGTTGCTTAGTGGTAAGTGCTCGGCATCCCCTTGTAACCAACTGATATTAGTAAATTTAGTCGTGTTCCCCGCTTGTTTTTTAGCGTGCTTCAGCATGCCAAGCGCAATATCCATGGCCAAAATACGGGGTGTTTGCAGGTTGTTTATATTCGCTAATTGACGGGTCACACGCCCTGTCCCGCACCCGATATCGAGTATATGCTCAGACAGTTGGGTCGCGCTTTGATAGCCCATATTAACAAACATCATCAGTGCATCATTGGCAATATCAATTTGGACTTGTGCAGCCGCATCGTAACGCGTTGCCGCGCGGCTAAACTGTTTTGCAATTCTGGATTTCAGCTGTTGTTCACTGCTAACCGTCAGCGACGCGCTCTTGCGTTTAAGAGGTTTTATAATAGGCGCATTTGATGCGGTTTCTTCATAACGCACAACTTCAATTGTCACTACGTAACTCCCCCAATGCGAGCGTCAACCCATCAACTAAAGCCTGAATATCTTGTTTGTGATGAGATGCACTTAGGGCAATCCGCAATCGATCTGTTCCTTTTGGTACAGTCGGCGAACGTATCGCGCTGACCCACAACCCCATTTTGCGCAGGCGTTGACTTAGGGCAGTAGTCTTTTTGGGACAACCGACTATTATCGGTTGAATGGCAGTTGTTGAAGGGCTTAACGTTAAGCCTGCCGCTTCAGCTAATTGGCGAAAGGTCTCAATATTCTCTTGTAGCAACGCACGTTGATCGCTTTGCTGAATCGCTTGCAGACTGGCCAAAGTAGCAACAGCCTGAGCCGGTGGCATAGCAGTACTATATATATAATGCTTGGCAAAATTAGTTAGGTAGTCAATCAAGTCTTGGCTGCCAGCAACGAATGCCCCCGCAGTGCCTACTGCTTTACCAAACGTGGCCATTAATATAGGAACGTCTTGGTCACTCAAACCTGCTTGTTCTAGTGCTCCCATTCCTGTGTCACCTAAAACACCAAAGCCATGTGCATCGTCCACCATCAACCACGCATCATGCTGCTTGCTCAACGCGGATAAATCAGTAAGTGGCGCTTGGTCACCATCCATGCTGAACACGCCTTCAGTGACCACCAATACATCAGCTTGTGTTACTTCGCAACGTGATTCAGCGCCAAGGATTTTATTCAACTGGGTGTGTAAATGCGTGCAGTCATTATGGGCAAAGCGGCGTAAAGTCGCATCGCAGCCCATTGCTCCATCAAGCAACGAAGCGTGCATAAGCTTATCGGCCAGTATATAGCCGTCTCTTTTTTCGACTAGCATTGAAGGCTGAGCTTGAAATAAGGCCTGACACACCGCTTGATTTGCTGCAAAACCAGAATTAAATAACAACACAGCTTCGCGCTCTAGCCCTTGTGCTAGGCTATCTTGCAGTGCTTGGTGCGCTTGGGTATGCCCAGTCACCAAAGGTGAGGCGCCGCTACCGCCACCAAACTGACCAATTCCGTCTACCCAGCCTTGCATTACCGCGCTTGATTGGCGCATGCCAAGGTAATCGTTACTTGAAAAGTTTAAATAGTGCTGGCCTTCTACTTCGATTAACGCACCGACAGCAGAGTCCAACGTAGTGACCTGCCTAAATAACATGTCTTTGCGCCGCGCAGCTAGCGCGGCCTGAATAAAATCAAACGCCATTAACCTGCTACTGTCTCAGGCTTTTTCTGGGTAGCATCGTAAAACAACTCAGCGGTTTGAGGAGCTTCAGCGCTATGAGAAGCCTCAGCGCTATGAGGAGCCTCAGCGCTATGAGAAGCTTCAGTGCTTTGAATCTCTTCTAGTAAAGCTGCTTGATGGGCTTCATCTGAGTATTCACGGGTTTGCTTCGCGTTAATGCCTAGTTTCTTAAATAACATAACATCTTCATGTGTATCAGGGTTTGATGTGGTCAATAGCTTACAACCGTAAAAAATCGAGTTTGCGCCAGCCATAAAACACATTGCTTGCATCTGTTCGTTCATGGCTTCACGTCCTGCCGATAAACGTACAAAAGACTTTGGCATCATAATACGCGCCACCGCAATAGTACGAATAAACTCAAAATAATCTAAATCTTCAACATTTTCCATGGGTGTGCCTTTAACCTTCACTAGCATGTTAATAGGTACACTTTCAGGATGATGCTCTAAATTGGCGAGCTGCATCAATAAACCGCTACGATCTGAACCTGTTTCCCCCATCCCGACTATGCCCCCAGAGCATACATTCATACCTGCTTCACGCACCGCATCCAAGGTATTCAAACGGTCTTGATAGGTGCGCGTGGTGATGATGTCACCGTAAAACTCAGGTGAGGTATCCAAGTTGTGATTGTAATAATCAAGGCCAGCTTGTTTTAACGCGATTGCTTGGTCACGAGTTAGCATGCCTAATGTCATACAGGTTTCTAAACCCAGCTTTTTCACTTCACGCACCATGTCGGTAACATAAGGCATGTCGCGTTCTTTTGGATTACGCCAAGCGGCGCCCATGCAAAAACGTGTAGAGCCGGCAGCTTTTGCTTCACGCGCGCGCTGAATGACTTTCTCAATTTCCATTAAGCGTTCTTTTTCAAGGCCGGTATCATAGCGGGCGCTTTGTGGGCAGTATTTACAATCTTCTGGACATGCACCTGTCTTAATCGACAGCAAGGTGCTCACTTGTACGTAGTTCGGGTCGAAATGCGCTCTGTGTACGCACTGTGCTTTGAATAATAAATCGTTAAAAGGCATGGCGAACAATGCATTTACTTCATCTAACGCCCAATCATGGCGTATTTCACTGGCGCTGGTGCTCAGAGGCTGATTGACACTGACTGACATACTTGGTCCTTTACATCATAATAGTTCGCGCTTAGTCTAAGTCCGCTTGACGCATTGTCAACTTAATTTAAAATCAAAACTTTACAAGTGAGTATTTTTTGAACGATTCAATTCAGGCAAATCTCGCCTTCGACCAACAACATATTTGGCACCCCTACACGTCAGCACTTGATCCATTGCCTTGTTATCAAGTGTCAGGCGCCCAAGGTGTACATATTCATTTAGCCACAGGTGAAGCACTTATTGATGGCTGCTCATCATGGTGGACTGCCATCCACGGCTACAACCGCCCTGAATTAAATCAAGCCGCAAAAGTGCAAATCGATAAGTTCTCACACGTTATGTTTGGCGGCCTTACTCATCAACCCGCCATTGATGTTTGCCGTAAATTAATTGAGATGACGCCCTCGGGGTTAGAACGTGTTTTTTTAGCGGATTCTGGCTCGGTATCGGTGGAAGTCGCCATGAAGATGGCACTGCAATATTGGGCGTGTCAGGGCAGCCCAAATAAGCATAAATTTATTACCCCGCGAAATGGCTATCACGGAGATACCTTTGCCGCTATGTCAGTATGCGATCCCGTAAACGGTATGCATTCACTGTTTACTGATGCCCTCGCCCAGCAAATTTTTGCTCCTGCGCCACAAACACGCTTTGCACAAACCTGGAACGAAGATGACATTGCGCCGTTAGAAGAATTGATTCAACGACATCACAATGAGTTAGCTGCGCTGGTATTAGAACCTGTCGTGCAAAACGCCGGGGGCATGCGTATTTATCACCCTGAATATCTAAAACGTGCACGTCAAATCTGTGACGATTATGGCTTACTGCTGATATGCGATGAGATTGCGACAGGGTTTGGCCGCACCGGCAAATTATTTGCTTGTGAACATGCAGATATTAGCCCAGACATTATGTGTGTAGGTAAAGCCTTAACAGGCGGTTATGTCACCCTTGCTGCGACTATCTGTACGGAAGATGTAGCTCAGGGTATCTGCCAAGGTAACCCTGGGGTATTTATGCATGGCCCAACTTACATGGGTAATCCGCTAGCCTGTGCTATTGCCAATGCTAGTTTAGATATTATCGCCACAGGGGAGTGGCAACAACAGGTGGCAAATATTGAACGGCAATTAACAGAGCAATTAAGTAGGTGCAGTGAACTAGAAGCGGTCGCTGATGTGCGGGTGATAGGTGCAATTGGCGTAGTAGAATGTAAATCAGCCGTTGATGTTGCCACGTTACAACGTAAATTTGTGGCTGCAGGCGTGTGGATCCGCCCTTTTGGCAAGCTGGTTTACATTATGCCACCCTATATTATTCAGCCTAAGGAATTAAGCCAATTAACTCAGGCAATTTATGACGTGCTGGCTTAATTAAACGAGCCTAAGAGGCTCATTAATGCATTACAGGCGGGGTGATATCCATATGTTTCACCTGCTGTGCTAATAAACTAGCAGCTGGGTCTTGAGGACATTGACGAATGAAATATTGGTAATCGACAATGGCTAATTGCGGGCAATCTAACTCGTGTAACAATACCCCCCTATCCCGCCGCTCATAAGGATTATTTGGGCAAAGGTGGATCAACAAATCGATACTGCGCAGCGCATGTTCATAACGCTTGGCATTAATCAGCGATGATTTCACTTGATGCAGCATATGCACCACGACCTCGTCGTTACTCGCGGGGTCTAGCGCTTCTTTAGGCATGCATTCATTATCAATGTCTTCAATCACGCTAAAGTACTTTTGCTTCAATACATCAACACTTAAAAGGTGACCGTTAATGGGGTCAACCATCACACTGTGTGTTTGCTTGTGCTCTGCATCACTTGTTTTATGACAATGGGCCTGATTAAGCGCAGTAGACAATGCGAAGGAGTCAGGCAAGGCTTTGTCTTCTTTACAGACAATGTCACAACGCACTAAAAAGTGCCCAGGAAAGTTAACACAACGGGCATTAAAGCCAAGTCGTTGAGCAACATGACTCAAAATAACGGCTAGGGTAACCGGAGTACCATTTCTGTAGGCGAAGACTTCATGTAATAAGTTCGGTTGACAGGTATCTGCACTGTCGTGGGCGCCAGTAAACGCTAACTCTTGATAAAAGAACGTCAGTAAACGTAAAAACGCACTATGATCAGGCTGTGATATGTGTGCGTGTATTTGCGCTTGTCTTGCCCAACGATCAAGTTGTTGTAAGCAATCTGAGATATCCGTATCAACCCCAACACTGTGGCGGCTGGCTAATAAGCCAGCACATAAGAGTTGGTTGCTTTGAATTGCTTGCTCTAGTGACTGCACCGAGATATGACCTTTTCCTAAACCTGTTTATTTTATCGGAAAGCTCGGCACTTTCTTGATATCAAATGTGGGTATATTTTAGCGGCGTTTGAATTTAAGAGAAATATTGCCTAAGTACGGCTTAGGCAATATGGCTTTAGTAAAATCAAACGCAAGCTTACATAGGAAAGATTATACAAATAAGATAGGTTGCTTACTGATAGCGACCAGAGCAGTAAAAGCGATCCAGCTTAACGCGCCGATAAAGCCGATTACGCGCATAAAGTTAGTACGCGCCATTTTAAGGGCAAGCGCCACCATAAAGACGTACATAAACAAACCGACTAATTTTTCTGTGACCCAAGGGGTGACAAATGGATATTGGCTGATGAGCACACATAAAGTAGCCGCACTTAAAATCAGCAAAGTATCAACAATGTGCGGCGTTATCTTCACCCACTTTTTCTGAAGCATGCTCGATTGGGTCATGGTCCAGATAAAGCGCATGATAAATAACAGCACACTTAAGGCAATACAGGTCAAATGAATGTGTTTTACGGCTGTGTACATTAGGGGTCCTTTAAAAGTAAACGATTGGCTATTCGCGTGCAGCTATGCAGACAATGCGAATTATACCTAAATGGGGGCGCATATTAACGCACCCAATCTAGGGTATCATCCTCAATTTTTCCAATATTGTCTGTTAGCATAGCGACAATGTTGGGATCGAACTGACTTGCGCTGCGCGCCTGCATGTGTTCGAGCGTTTTTTGCACAGACCAAGCTTGGTTTTCAGCTGTCTCACTGCGCAGTATCGTGTACGCAACGGCAACCGCAACAATTCGCGAATATAAATGTATATTCTCCCCTTGCAGACCATCTGGATAACCTTGACCATTCCAGTATTCATGATGCTCTTTGGCAATAATCGCAGCGACTTTAATCAAGGGCCGGTTTGAGCCTTTGAGTAATTGATAGCCAAACTCAGTATGCCGTTCAATTAACTGCACATCTTCAGGAGACAAGCTGTCTTGCTTATACAATGCGCGAGTGGGCGAGCATAAATTCCCTACATTATGCAATGGCGCAGCAGAAGTCAGTAAGTTTAGCTGGATGTCGTCAAGGCCAAGTGCTTTGCCTAGGATACGACACGCTTTTACTGTACGAAAAATATAGTGCTCATTAATTTCATTGCCTTCGGTCGATTGGCTCAAGCGCTCTATCACTTCTCGCTGAGTATCTTCGATGTCTTTTGTCAGCATGATATTGTCGAACGCAATTTGCACATTTTTCGAGAACATTTCGACTAACGTTTTTTGACCATCTGTTAATCGTTTCGGTAAGCCAGATAAATATAATAAAGAGCCACAACTGGTATTACTGTCACAATACGCCACAAGATACTCATCTGCATAAACTAAGGTTTTATCAATGAGTGCAACTCGGCAAGCTTCCAAATGCTCACCAGATAAAACAGCAGGCAATGCCTTACCTGCCGCTTGCTGGTATTCCCCTTGCCCGGTGAAGACAAATAAATTCTCTAAAGAGTGTTTTTGGTTATTGGCAATGGGATGTGGGCCCGCCACTGCACACGTAAGATAAGCCGCGTTTCTGCTGCCTCCGAGCAAGGACGAGAGTTGTTGTACAATTCCCTGGATAAAGTTTTCCAATGAATGGGTTTGAAACAAGTTTGCGGACGCAGAAATAATTTTTTCAAGCCCAATGCGATTTTCGTCTATCGCAACAATGTCGCGGTATGAACGAAGTGCAGCAATGACCACGGTAAATAACTTCTGTGCAGTTAATTCGGTTTTCGATTTGTAGTCATTGATATCATAATTAATGATGACATCGCGTTCGGGGGCTTGGCCGGGTTGGCCTGTACGTAAAATAATACGAATGAAATGGTTGTTTGCTTCATTGCGAATAAAATCGGCAATTCTTAACCCTGCATCGTCCGTTTCCATTACAACATCTAACAGCACAACGGCGATATCTCGCTCTTTAAGCAAGACTTCTCTTGCTTGCTCACCGTTAAATACACTGATGAATTCTAGGTTTCTATTTTGAAATTCAAAATCACTCAAAGCCAATTTAGTGACGGCGTGGATCTCTGGTTCGTCATCGACAATAAGGATCTTCCATGTGCCTTGATACTCTACGCTTTCGTCTTCATGATCATCTGCAAATAACAACTCGTCGTTCATTCATTCCTTCCCTTCGCATCTCCCGCGAATAACTTATTTGATTTCGTTGTACTTCTATATGCATGTCTAAAATAGTACGCTTTTCAAATAGTTGCAATCTTGCGACGATTTAATTAAGCCTTGTAGCACCCCAGTGTTACTCGGGGATGGCCATTTAAGTCGCTGACAGAACGCACGTGCTCGAAGCTATTTTCGCGCAACAGTGCTTGCACGCCTTGTGCTTGTAGGTGGCCATGTTCAAAGACCAGCCACGCATTAGGCGCTAGGTATTCAATAGCGTTAGGAATAATAAAGCGAATATCGTCTAAACCGTCTTCGCCAGACGTTAACGCACTTGCAGGCTCAAAGCGCACATCACCCTGTTGCAAATACACACTACTTTGTTCGACGTAAGGTGGATTACTCACAATAAGATCGAATGAAGCTGCGCTGAGATTTGAAAACCAGTCACTTTGCGTGAAGCGCACATGGGGCAGCTTATTTGCCAGACCGTTTTGTTTTGCAAGAGCCACTGCATCTGCGTTTTTGTCTATCCCAGCTACCTGCCAGTCTGGTTTTTCACTGGCTAAAGCAAGAGCAATTGCGCCAGTACCTGTGCCTAAATCCAGTACGTTGGCTTCATTATTCAGCGGGAGATCAAGCGCCGTTTCGACAAGTAATTCGGTTTCGGGGCGAGGAATTAAGGTGGCAGGTGATACCTGTAAACGCAAACTCCAAAAATCGCGATAACCAAGAAGGTACGCAACAGGATGACCTTGTTTACGTTTTTCCACCAGATGCTCAAAAGCACGCAATTGCGCTGCATCGAGTGGTTTTTCTGGCCAAGTCATTAAATACACTGTGTTGCATTGTAACACTTGGCACATCAGCAGCCGGCTGTCCGTCGCCGCGCTGTCGCTATTTTTAAGCTGTTCTTTAGCAAATGCTAACTGCTCAGCGATACTATTTTTCCCTTGAGCATCAGACATTGTACTCATTGGCTTTAACCTTCGTCAGACAATGACGCTAATAAGTCAGCTTGATGCTCTTGACGAATAGGTTCAAGCACCGCGTCTAAATCCCCCGCCACCACATCATCTAAACGATATAAAGTGAGGTTAATACGGTGGTCGGTTACCCGCCCTTGAGGGAAATTATAGGTACGAATACGCTCAGAACGGTCGCCACTGGCCACTAAGTTTCGTCTGGTTGACGTTTCTTCTGCTTGACGCTTTTCTTCTTCAAGTTGATTCAAGCGCGACTGTAATACCGCCATGGCTTTGGCGCGGTTTTTATGTTGCGAACGCTCGTCTTGACACTCTACTACTATGCCAGATGGAACGTGAGTGATGCGTATGGCCGAGTCTGTTTTGTTAACGTGCTGACCACCTGCGCCTGATGCGCGAAACGTATCAATTTTAAGATCGGCTTTGTTCACTTCAATCGCTTCAGATTCAGCCACTTCAGGCATCACCACGACGGTACATGCTGAGGTATGAATACGCCCTTGAGATTCTGTTTCTGGCACTCGCTGCACGCGGTGTCCACCAGATTCAAATTTGAGGATACCGTACGCGCCATCACCAATAATATTGGCAATCACTTCTTTGTAACCGCCGTGATCGCCTTCGTTCATCGTCACGACTTCCACTTTCCAGCGCCGAGCTTCAGCATAACGGCTATACATGCGGAACAGATCACCGGCGAAAATCGCCGCCTCGTCACCGCCTGCCCCAGCACGAATTTCAACAAAGCAGTTACTTTCGTCGTTAGGATCTTTGGGCAACAACAATATTTGCAATTCGTCTTCGTACTGCTCGATAGCAAGCTTGGATGATTTGTATTCCTCTTGCGCCATTTCACGCATTTCAGGATCACTTTCTTGCATCATTTCCTGCGCAGACTCAAAGTCTTGCTGGGCACTTTGATAATCGGCGAAACATTTCACCACACCTTCAAGTTGCGAATACTCTTTAGTCAATGCGCGATATTTGTCTTGATCGGCGATAATCTCAGGCTGGCTCACAAGCGCCTGCACTTCTTCAAAGCGTTCGGTTAACGACTCTAATTTACGTTGAACTGATTCTTTCATGTTATTCCTGTAAGCCCCTTATTTTACATTGCAGCTGCTGGCTCATACTGAGTATTCGCGCGAGCCTTAAAGGGGTAAATGAAGTTACTTAGATGAGTCGTTTGCGCGCGCTAATCCTAGCGCGTCCTGCAATAGACTCATATTTTTATTATCTTGCTGCATCGCAGCTTTTTTCAGTGCTTTGGTTGGCGCATGTATTAACGAATTCGTCAGTTTATTTGCCAACTCTTTGATCACTTGTTCTGCTTCTTTGCCATCCGCTAATTGATTAAGCGCCTTAGCAACAAGTGTATCCCGTTTATTTTCACTTTGTTGACGAAAATCGCGTAATACATCAATCGACGTTTGCCCTTGGCGCCACTGCAAATATTGTTGAGCTTGTTGGTCAATCATTTGCTCTGCTTGTAAAGCAGCGTGTTGACGTGACTCAAGGTTTTTTTCGACGATTTGTTGTAAGTCATCCACCGTATATAGATATGCGTCATCTAATTCGCCGACTTCTGCCTCGATATCCCGAGGAACCGCCAAATCAACTAAGAACATCGGTTTATGTCGTCTGTCTTTTAACGCTCGTTCAACCAACCCTTTTCCAAGTATGGGCAACTGGCTGGCGGTAGAGCTAATAACGATATCAGCGTCTTTTAAGTGATGTGGTATTTGCGTCAGCGTTAAAGTGCTTGCTCCTAATGGTTTAGCAATCGCTTCAGCTCTGGCCAAGGTTCTATTGGCGACACTGAGTGACTCAACACCTTGTTCGTGCATATGCTTAGCCACAAGCTCAATGGTTTCACCGGCACCGATAAGTAATACATTGCTTTTCTTCAGTGAAGAAAATATATGCTTGGCTAATTGCACCGACGCATAAGCAACAGATACTGCGTTAGAGCCGATATCTGTTTCGCTGCGCACTCGTTTTGCCACTGAAAAAGTCTGCTGAAACAAGCGTTCAAAATCACTTTTGATGACACCTGAATCTTTGGCGCTCACGAAGGCTTGCTTTACTTGTCCAAGAATTTGCGGTTCACCTAAAATCAATGAATCTAATCCGCAGGCCACACGCATAATGTGTTTAATCGCATCGTCTTGCTGATAAATATAACTATTCAGGCCTAATTCATCTGCTTTAGCTTGATGAAATTCAGCTAACCATTTTGTTAACGCAGCACCGGTCAAATTTTCTGCTTGTGCGTATATCTCTGTTCGATTGCAGGTAGAAACAATCACAGATTCATCGGCCCCTGTATTAAGGGCTAACGATTTAAGGGCTTCAACCATAGCATCCGGTGAAAAGGCGACTTTTTCGCGCAATTCTACTGGTGCGGTTTTATGGTTAATCCCAAAGGCAATTAAGGTCATGCAGATTACAGCTTTTTCATTAAACGGTGTTAAGGCCAGATCAGGGCGGCATTGTACGCAAAAGGTAAAACTATTGAAAGCACCCTGCTATGTATGTTCCTATAGCCGCCTTTGATATTACTAGTATGGTGGCTGTGAGCGTGCGTTCAACAATACATTTCGTATTACTTATACTTACTGCGGTTTTACTTAGCGCCTGTGCCACTCCTCCGCCTGCCCCAATTCAGGTGAACAGCCAAGCACATCAAGCAAGCTTACAAAATACTCAGCAGTGGACATTAAAAGGCCGAATGGCATTTAAGAGCCCCGACGATAAGTTCAGCGCCAACGTAAACTGGCAACAAATACAAGACAGTTACCATCTTTCACTGAATACCATGTTGGGTATTAATATCTTGTCCATGCATGGGGATGATGTTTCCGTTGAATTAGACGCTGACGGCGAGCACTACCAAGATACCGATGCCAGCCACCTTATTTGGCGGATTACCGGCTGGCAAATTCCAGTCTCACAATTTCCATTTTGGATAAAAGGCCAGGCCGCCCCTAAAGATGAGGCGATTTATGCCCAAAGCGGTGTCATCGACCAATTAATTCCCCGTTGTGAGAACTGTAACGGTTGGCTAATAAGCTACAAAGATTATCAAAAAGTGGACGACATTTGGCTGCCGCATAATATAAAACTGAATAACCCCATGCTGGGGAACCAAATTCTTATCAGAGTAAATCAATGGATCAAACAATAGATTGGTGGCCTAGCCCCGCTAAACTGAATCTCTTCTTGCACATTAACGGGCGCTACCCTAACGGCTACCATAAATTACAAAGCCTATTTCAGCTATTAGATAAAGGCGATGAGTTAGCTTTTTCAATCACGCCTCACAGTGATATTGAATTACTCACGCCCATCGAAGGGGTAGCCAATGAAGACAACTTGATTGTTAAAGCTGCCCGTTTACTGCAAGCACATACAAATTGCCAGCAAGGCTGTCAGATTCAATTACGCAAAGTATTGCCTATGGGCGGTGGCATTGGTGGCGGTTCGTCGAATGCAGCCACCACATTAATTGCCCTTAACTATTTATGGAAATGTAACTTAAGCCTGACAGAACTCGCTAAATTAGGCTTAGTACTGGGTGCGGATGTGCCGGTTTTTGTTATGGGTAACACTGCGTTTGCCCAAGGGGTTGGTGAGCAGCTTACACCTGCTAGCCTTGCTCAAAAGCACTATTTAGTAGTGTTTCCGCAGTGCCACGTATCAACCGCAGAAGTCTTTAACGCTCCTGAACTGCCGAGAAATACACCAGTTATATCTTGGCAAGAGTATGATTTTGACCAAACGCATAATGACTGTCAGCAATTAGTCTGCAATCGCTTTGAGAATGTTGCAAATACATTACGCTGGTTGTTAGAATACGCGCCGTCTCGAATGACAGGCACAGGTGCTTGTTTATTTGCGGTCTTTACCAGTAACCAAGAAGCAGAAAATGTACTCGCTAACTTACCATCAGGTTGCTCAGGTTTTGTCGCTAAAGGGGTCGATGTGTCTCCTGTGCATGACAAATTAGCGCACCTAGATAGTATTAGCTAGCGCAAGTAAAACGCGTATTTACGCGGCGAAAGGTTATATTAATACAGAGTATTTTTGGGATATCGCCAAGTGGTAAGGCAACGGGTTTTGATCCCGTCATTCGTTGGTTCGAATCCAGCTATCCCAGCCATTTTCACTTTTACGCACTGAGGAATTTAACGTGCCAGACATGAAGCTTTTCGCTGGAAACGCAGTACCTGAACTTGCACAGAAAGTAGCCGATAGGCTCTACACCAAACTTGGTCACGCCAGTGTTGGGCGCTTTAGCGATGGGGAGATCAGCGTAGAAGTACATGAAAATGTGCGCGGCTCAGACGTCTTTATTATTCAATCAACATGTGCGCCTACGAATGACAACTTAATGGAATTGATTGTAATGATCGATGCCTTTCGTCGTGCATCAGCAGGTCGTATTACTGCGGTTATTCCTTATTTTGGTTATGCCCGTCAAGACCGTCGTGTACGTTCTGCCCGTGTACCTATTACCGCAAAAGTTGTTGCAGATTTCTTATCAAACGTTGGCGTTGACCGCGTATTGACTATCGATTTGCATGCCGAGCAAATTCAAGGCTTTTTCGATGTACCTGTTGATAACGCCTTCGGTACTCCGATTTTATTAGACGATATGCGTCGTCGTAATATCGAAAACCCAGTGGTTGTATCACCAGATATTGGCGGTGTGGTACGTGCTCGTGCTGTTGCTAAACTGCTGAACGACACTGACCTTGCTATTATTGATAAACGTCGTCCTAAAGCGAACGTTGCTCAGGTCATGCATATCATCGGTGACGTACAAGACCGCGACTGCATCATAGTTGACGATATGATTGATACTGGCGGCACACTCGCTAAAGCAGCGGAAGCACTAAAAGCCCACGGCGCGAAAAACGTTTTCGCCTACGCAACCCATGCTATCTTCTCTGGCAATGCAGCACAGAACTTACGTGATTCTGTTATCGATGAAATTATCATTACCGACAGTATTCCCCTTAGTCCTGAAATCAAAGCATTAGATAAAGTGAAGCAACTGACCTTATCAAACATGCTTGCTGAAGCAATTCGCCGAGTTAGCAATGAAGAATCTATTTCAGCGATGTTTGAGTATTAGGCTCTCATTCTTAAATTTGATTCATTAAGCCGCTTTTAAAGCGGCTTTTTTGTGTTTTTTAATTCCGTGCTCCATAAGCCTCTGCATTTGGTACATAACTTGCCCCATTAAGTTACCGTTAAACGACTGTGGAAAGTTTATGGAAGATGTATGGCAGTTCATCCCCTACCCCTGGCTGATTGTTGGCGGATTAGTCAGCATCAGTGTTACTGGCATGTACCTAGTCAAACGCTTCGTATTGGTGCAATTGCAAAGCATAAAACGCAGCGAAGGGCGGCACGTCACAAGTATCTTGCTCAATTCACTGAGTAAACCCCTGAGTATATTTATTCTTGTGCTAAATATTTACCTACTACAATACTTATTACTCAAGCACGAGTTGATAGCTGATCAGTATAACAAACAGGTAGATATCACAGCGCAGATAGGGATTATTATTGCATTGTTGGTATTTGCAGAGCGATTCTGCAACCAGCTAGTCGTCAGTTACGCAGACTCCTCAGACGTTTTGCGCAATAGTCAAAGTATCATTCGCGGTACCAGTAAACTGCTCATTATCAGCATTGGTAGCCTAGTCATTTTAGGCACGCTAGGAATATCAATTACCCCGATTGTGGCATCACTAGGTATTACCTCACTTGCAGTGGCGCTCGCTTTGCAGCCCACTCTAGAGAACTTCTTTTCTGGCGTACAACTGGTGATTGATAAACCCATACGTGTCGGTGATTTTGTTGAACTCGACTCAGGTGAGCAAGGGTTCGTTGAGAAAATAGGATGGCGTTCAACCTGGATCAAGATGCTTCCAAACAATATCGTCGTCATGCCAAACAGCATATTGTCACAATCTAAGGTGATCAATTATTACTACCCTGAAAAAGAATTATCAGTACCTGTCGATGTAGGTGTGCATTATGATTCCGACCTTGAACATGTGGAACGCGTGACGTTAGAGGTGGCGAAGGAGATCTTGCACAGTCATAAATGGGGCATCAGTGATTACGACACCTTTGTGGTATTTCATACCTTTGACAGTTCAAGTATCAACTTTACTGTGATGCTTAGGGCCGAGGAATACTTCAATCGATTTTTCATCAAATCTGCCTTTATCAAAGCATTACATGCACGCTATCGCCAAGAGGGTATTGTTATTCCTTATCCTATTCGCGCGATAAACACAGAACAAGAAAAAGCAGAGCCCAGTAAGCGTAACACGGCCCCGCCCTAGGCTTCTCTAACTGACGTAGGGTATAAAACGCAGTGCTGGAACAATCGAAAGAGATCTTTCTTGTTAACCGCCCACGCCAATGGTAATATTCGCCGCCCTCTTTATGGGGCTGCAAGTTTTCTTGTCATATTGGCATGTTAATTTAGCGAACATAGTAGATTTTGGTCGCAGAAATCTACACTTAATTACTTACTTATTGGAGTTATCTCATGTCTGAAGGAATTTTCACTCTAGACGCAGAAGTCCGTACTGATTTAGGGAAAGGTGCGAGCCGCCGCCTACGTCACGAAGACAAAGTACCTGCTGTATTATACGGCCTAGGTAAAGAAGCCGTTTCTTTAACTTTGTCTCACAACAAAGTTTTCCAAGCGCAAGAATTCGAAGCTTTTTACTCTCACGTTCTTACCTTGAATGTAGACGGTAAAAAAGTTGAAGCCGTTGTTAAAGACATGCAACGTCACCCGTTTAAGCCTCGTGTAACTCACTTGGACTTCTTACGTGTTGATGCGAAGCAAGCTCTTCAAACAAACGTACCTTTACACTTCGTAAACGAAGACAAAGCTGAGTCTATTAAAACACTTGGCGGTCACGCTGAGCACCACATGGTTGACGTAGAAATTAGCTGTTTGCCAAATGACTTGCCAGAGTTTATCGAAGTTGACGTTGCTAACGTTGAGCTAGGTCAGACTCTTCACTTGTCAGACATCGCTCTTCCTGAAGGCGTAACGTCAGTTGAACTTGCTAAAGGCGAAGATCACGATCTAGCTGTAGTAACCGTTAAAACAGCCAAAGGCCCAAGCGTAGAATCTGCAGAAGATGATGCCGAAGGTGAAGAAGCTGCTGCGGAATAAGTTGTTTGTCTAACATTCAACTGATTGTAGGCCTGGGTAATCCAGGCCTCGAATACAAATACACCCGCCATAATGCCGGTACTTGGTTAGTCGAAAACCTCGCCCGGATGCACAATTGTACTCTGAGTTTACAAAGCAAGTTTTTTGGTTATACCGGTCGGATGACTATCGGTGGCCAAGATATTCGTTTACTCGTCCCTACCACTTATATGAATAAAAGTGGCCAAGCGGTTGCGGCACTGGCCGGATTCTATCGCATTCCCCCTGAATCCATTTTAGTGGCCTATGATGAACTCGATTTGCCACCGGGCATCGCTAAATTTAAATTTGGCGGCAGTTCAAGCCAAAATGGTATTCGCGATATAGTATCAAGCTTGGGAAATAACAAAGATTTTTATCGATTACGTGTAGGCATTGGCCACCCTGGCCACAAAGGCAAAGTGTCAGGTTATGTACTAGGCAAGGCCCCTGCAAAAGAACAAGAACAAATGGATGCCGCAATTGATGAAGGCGTTCGTTGTGTAGAAATATTAATTAAAGACGATTTGAAGAAAGCCATGAACCGGCTGCATTCATTCAAAGCAGAATAAGCATATCAGTTAATACTGAGACTAAAGATAAAGAGGATCTAAAAATGGGTTTTAAATGCGGCATAGTAGGATTACCGAACGTAGGTAAGTCTACACTTTTCAATGCTTTGACCAAAGCCGGTATCGAAGCCGCTAACTTTCCGTTTTGTACGATTGAGCCAAATACAGGCGTGGTACCTGTTCCCGATCCTCGTTTAGACAAGCTTGCTGCTATCGTTGACCCTAAGCGCATCATACCTACCACGATGGAATTTGTAGATATCGCCGGATTAGTTGAAGGCGCGTCAAAAGGTGAAGGCCTAGGCAACAAGTTTTTAGCAAACATTCGTGAAACAGATGCAATCGGCCACGTTGTTCGTTGTTTTGATAACGACAATATTGTTCACGTTGCGGGTAAAATTAACCCTCAAGATGATATCGACATCATCAATACAGAATTAGCACTAGCGGATCTTGAAACCACTGAAAAAGCGCTTCTACGCCTAGCGAAACGTGCTAAAGGCGGCGATGCTGATGCCAAATTCGAGCTAAAAGTACTTGAAAAAATTAAGCCGCATTTAGATGAAGGCGAGTTACTGCGCTCAGTTGAGTTAGAAAAAGAAGAGCTCAAAGCTATTAGCTACATGAACTTCTTAACGCTGAAACCGACCATGTACATTGCCAATGTCAACGAAGACGGCTTTGAGAACAACCCATATTTAGATAAAGTACGTGCGATTGCAGAAGGTGAAAACGCCGTTGTCGTCGCAGTTTGCGCCGAAATGGAAGCGGAAATTGGTGAGCTTGAAGATGACGAGCGCGCTGAGTTCATGGCTGAAATGGGACTTGAAGAGCCGGGCTTAAATCGTGTTATTCGTAGCGGTTATAGCTTGTTGAGCTTAAACACTTATTTTACGGCTGGTGTTCAAGAAGTGCGAGCGTGGACCTTCCCAATCGGTTCAACTGCACCGCAAACAGCCGGTATTATTCATACCGATTTTGAAAAGGGCTTTATTCGCGCTGAAGTCATTGGTTACGACAACTATGTAGAGTTCAATGGTGAACAAGGTGCGAAAGACGCAGGTAAATGGCGATTAGAAGGTAAAGAGTACATCGTTAAAGATGGTGATGTTATTCACTTCCGCTTTAACGTTTAGCGATTAGCGATTAGCGATTAGCGATTAGCGATTCTATCGTTACGCTAACGCATTCTTCCCCTGTAAAAACAGAGCAATTTTGCTCTGTTTTTTGTTTTGTCCCCATTCCCCCTAATATAAATCGGTATTCCTCGACTAAAGCCGTAAAGACAAATCTTGCCCATAGATTAAGCTATTAACACGGATCACCAACTCGCGCTTTCTTCAGGGTAAGCAGAGCGTCGAATAATTAGCCTTTGTGCTCAAGAGGGGTTCACTTCACTTGCGTTTTTTCTCTTTAGTTCTGTTACTAATCGCTATTCTGTTGCCACAAAAAGCATTGGCGAGAGAGACGTTAAATATTGGCTTGTTGATTGCCAACAAAAGCCAGCGCGCGGCGTACAACCAACTTGCGGTACAGTTCGAAAAAGCATACCCCCACCTTGCTGTTAACTACATAGTGCAAGACGACAAACGTTATAAACATTCTATCGACGTATGGTTAAAAAAGAAAAAAGGCCTCGATGTGCTTTACTGGCAAGCAGGAAATCGCCTCAAGCAGTTTGCGTCTATGAATTTACTTGAGCCTTTGGACTCACTTTGGCTTGAGCAAAATTGGCGAGATACCTTCCCTTCAAACCTGCAAAACACTCTGCAACACGATGGGCACCTCTATGCTCTGCCCTACGCCTTTTACCAGTGGGGTATTTATTATAAGAAGTCGCTGTTCGCAAAACTCAACCTTAACGCCCCCAAAACATGGAGCGCGTTCCTTAACGTCTGTGATGTCCTCAAACAAAATGCTATCGCCCCAATCGTAATTGGTGGCAAAGACAGCTGGTCAGTAGCCGCATGGTTTGACAATTTTAATCTGCGTATAAATGGCCTCGACTTTCATCAACAGCTTATGAGCGGAAATGTCTCCTACACGGATGATCGCGTTATCCAAGTATTTAAGACGTGGAAAAAACTGATTGATTTAGAACATGTTGTATTTACGGCCGACAATAAGAACTGGCAAGACGCCTTACCTTATATTTACCACGATATCGCTGGCATGACGTTATTAGGCACGTTTGCAGAACACCATATTGCTAAGTTGCGTAGTGATGACATTGGCTTTTTTCGCTTCCCGCAAATAGTCCCAAGTATGCCGTTTTATGAAGAAACGCCGATTGAGGTATTTGTTATTCCTCAAAATGCCCAACACAAAGAAGGTGCTCGGCTTTTTCTAGCATTTGTTGGCCAACATGAAGTACAGGCGCAGCTTAATTTAGCACTTGGTTATGACTCAGCGCATTTATACGCCACTAAACATCACTTATATCCTTCAGTGACGCCTGCCGAAATAAGCTCAAGCAACAGTGGGATCGCACAATATTTTGATCGTGACACCAACAAAGCCATGTCACTAAGAGGGGTGAAAATTATGTCAGAATTTCTAAGCGATCCCAACGTCGCCCTCGCCACCAGTGAACTCGAAAAAGTGCGTTTGAGTACACGCGCTCAAACGCCTTAAATTGCGTTACATCAATGTGGGTACCAAAGTGCTTTTGCGCACTTAAAAAGCGAATGCATCAACAGCGTAAATCCTCTACCCTTGTTTTTTAGGTCAACGAGAAGTCTTTATGCCTAACAACAAAGTTGTATTGATAACAGGTGGCAGCCGCGGAATAGGTGTACAAACGGCTAAATTGTTCGCAGAACATGGATATGCAGTGTGCATAAATTATCGTCAAGATGTAAATGCCGCTCGCGACGTCGAACAATACATACACGATTTAGGCGGCAACTGCATATTAGTGCAGGGTGACATAGCAAAAGAAGAAGACGTTGTGCGCCTTTTTAGGGAAACCAAACAAAAGCTAGGGCCCATATCCGTTATGGTTAATAACGCGGCAATACTTCATCAACAAGGAAAAATTACCGAGTTAACCGCTGCGCGAATTGAGAACACATTCAGCGTAAATGTCACAGGCAGTTTCTTGTGCTGTATCGAAGCGGTGAAACACATGGCATACAGCTATCAAGGCGACGGGGGCGTTATCATCAATGTTTCATCTATGGCGGCGCTGAGTGGCTCAGCAAATGAATATATTGATTACGCAGCGTCTAAAGGGGCGCTTGATACATTAACGAAAGGGCTTGCCAAAGAAATGGCACATGAAGGAATTCGAGTTAATGGTGTCCGGCCCGGCTTGATTTACACTAAGATGCACAAAGATGGCGGCGAAGCTAACAGGGTCGACCGATTAAAAAGCAAAATCCCTTTGGGCCGAGGTGGTCAGCCGCAAGAAGTCGCTCAAGCTATTTATTGGCTGGCGTCTGATGCAGCGTCGTTCACCACAGGCAGTTTCATTGATGTTTCTGGTGGTCTCTAGCTTTAATTTTTTACCGTGATAAATATATAACCATTCTTATGACTAAATCCGCTTCCCTCGGTGGTAAAACCGACTTCAATCAGTCAACACTACTTTTAACCTGATAATAGAACACACATGAAACCCATATTTGATATACAACCTTTGATCGGTACCTCACAAATTCCTCTACATGCACCACGAGAGCAAATACTGAGTACGTTAAACCAACCGTTTAAGTCGATAAATAAGTACCCTGAGCGTGCACAGCCAAGTGATGCATTCTATCGCAATGATGTACATGTCTCTTATCAAGGGCAATCTGCTAGCGTGGAGTCAATCGAATTTGCCTACAGCGATTTATACGATATCACCCTATTAGGCGAGTCTATTCTCAATCTCCCAGTAAAAAGTGCTCTGTCAAAGCTTGAAATGCTCACTGGCCACACGCCTCAAACAGACGATAATGGCTACACCTATCAAATTCCTTCGCTAGGTATCTGGCTGTGGCGTGAATCAAACGATAATTTCGATGAAAACGGCTTTTACTTTTTCACCATAGGTGTAAAAGCAATAGCAGAACCTCTTTAGATACCTAAAGACCCGCCAGAATAGTGCGCTTTGGGTTCTCGCTGAGAGCCTTCGCCTGACGAAAGCACCACCACTAGGCATTTATTGTTTGGGTTAAATGATAACGAGCGCGAGCAATCTGTTTTATCGTTTCGAGTTTATTATTTCGAGCTTATTGTTTCGATTTTTAGATCTTAATTTTTCAGTTTTGTTTTTTGGCTTTTGCTTTTTTACTTTAATTTTTTGCCTAAACGTTACGATTACTCCCCTGCCTAACTGCGAAAACTAAGCTGCAATTGAAGCTTTCCCAAAAAAAACGTAATTTTTTAGCGTAAAACGTTTGTTTTTAACGAAATATAACCTGCCGATACCGAACATCAGCTAGCAACTACCGATTAATGAACACGAATGCAGGGTTAATTTCATAAAAATACTCAAAAATAGACAATATGGGCAAAACTAATTTCACACTAGGGGACTGTAAAACCAATCAGCAGGACGAAAAACACGCAGCGATAGTTAATTTTTAGCCACAATTAGTATAAATTCACAACAGCTGTTTATTATGCGAGCAAACAGTCATCTTATCTTAAAAAAACGGTTGACGACTAAAAGCCTAATCAGCATAATACGCGCCACTTCCAAGAGGGAGTGAAGGAATGGCTACATAGCTCAGTTGGTTAGAGCACATCACTCATAATGATGGGGTCGCAGGTTCGAATCCCGCTGTAGCCACCATTTCCTGTTTAACTAAATTTATTTAGCAAGCAGGGAAAAAGATGTGCGGGAGTGGTGGAATTGGTAGACACGCTGGATTTAGGTTCCAGTGCTTCACGGC